>OOCW01001304.1_pt1 | contig 18143 bp, 9 predicted proteins | sample 1671201 | NCBI WGS metagenome assembly OOCW01 (sample SAMN06348132, study PRJEB24527) | human gut metagenome | biome: human gut; feature: ankylosing spondylitis patient; material: feces | host: Homo sapiens | place: China | collected 2015-10
TGCCGGTGCCGCCGCCCATACCGGCGGTGATAAAGACCATCTGGGAGCCCTTCAGAGCGTTTGCGATCTCGTCCTTGCTCTCCTCGGCAGCGCGCTGGCCGATCTCGGGGTCAGCACCTGCGCCGCGGCCCTTGGTGAGCTTGGAGCCCAGCTGCACCTTGGTGGCGGCATGGTTCTTCGCCAGTGCCTGCTGGTCGGTATTCATTGCGATAAATTCGACGCCCTGCAGGCCGTCGCTGACCATGCGGTTGACGGCGTTGCCGCCGCCGCCGCCCACGCCGATGACCTTTATCGTCGTTACGTTTTCGTCCATTTCTTCGTCGAGCATGAGTGCCATATCATTGTCCTCCATCGGATTTTATCGTAGACCGCGCCTTGGCGCAGGATAGAACTCAACATTACTGCTACTATATAACAGTATCGTATCATCTTTTGGCCCCGAATGCAAGACAAATTTGCTTTTTCGATGGTATTTTTTTCACAGCGGCGTCAAGGGGCCGCATTTCTCTGCCAATTCGTCCCCCTAAAGAGGCCAGAACTTCGCACAGGCCGGCATAGCCCCGGTCGATATGACGAGTCTCTTCCACGAGGCTCTTCCCCCGTGCCGACAAAGCCGCCACCACCAGTGCCGCGCCGCCCCGCAGGTCAGGCGCAGTGAGGGTGGCGCCGTGGAGGCCGCTTTCCGGCAGCGGACCGACGGAGAGCACCCGGCCTGACCGATTTACCCGCCCGCCCAGCCGCTCGAAGCCTTCGGCGCAACCGAACCGCCGTTCGAAGACGACGTCCTCGATGCTGCTCTCCCCCTCGGCACAGAGCATGGCGGCGGCCAGCAGGGGCGCAGCGTCGGTGGCGAGACCCGGGTACACCCCGGTGAAGACCCGGCCCGCCCCGTACAGCCGCCCGAAACGTGCCACCTCGGCCCGGTCTGCGCCCCGCTCCACGGTGCAGCCCATTTGTTCCAGAATTTCCAGCACCGGCGCATAGAGCGCGGGCGGGCATCCGGTGAGTTCCACCCGCCCTCCGGCAGCAGCGGCGGCACAGGCCAGCGTGGAGGCGAAGATGCGGTCCGGCAGGGGCGAAAAATCGCAGCCGGAAAGCCCCCGCCGCCCCTCGATGCGCAGTGTGGAAGTCCCCGCACCCTCGATACGCCCGCCGCAGCGGTTCAGGAAGTCGGCAAGGTCGGAGATCTCCGGCTCCCGCGCCGCGCCCCGCAGGACGGTGGTGCCTCGGGCGCAGACAGCGGCCAGCAGCAATGTCTCCGTCGCCCCCACGCTGGGGAAGCGGAGGGTGAAGTCTGTCCCGTGGAGTCCCCCCGGCGCGGCCAGCACCAGCTTTCCCGCCCCGGCGTCCAGCTCCTTTGCCCCCATCCGGGCCAGACCTTCCAGATGTAAGTCGATAGGCCGGGCGCCGATATTGCACCCGCCGGGCAGCGAAGTCTCAGCCCGGCCCAGCCGCGCCAGCAGCGGCGCACAGAAGAGGATGGAGGCCCGCATTTGTGCTGCGGTTTCTCCCGGAAGGGTGCTGTTTGAGGGCATCCCGGCCACCACGATGTCTGCCCCCTGCCAGTGGGCGGCGCACCCCGCGCCCCGCAGCAGCCCGAGGCTGCATTCCACGTCCGACAGCCTCGGCACGGCCCGCAGCCGCACCGGTCCCCGGCAGAGCAGTGCCGCCGCAAGGAGCGGAAGTACGCTGTTTTTCGCCGCAGGTATTGCCGCCGTGCCGTTCAGCGGCCGTCCGCCAATCACCCAAATCCGCCCGCTCTGCTGTGTCATATCCGCTGCCCCCATTCCGCAAAAGATACCCCACGATATGCAAAAGCAGGGGCGGATGTCACGATTTGAGTTTGTTGAAAGATTTGTGAGACTACGGTCAAGCCTTCCTTCGTACAACCTCTCCGTCACGGCTTCGCCGTGCCACCTCCCCTAGTAGGGGAGGCTTTGGCATTCCGTAGCGCTTTGCCTCTTCGCCAGAGGCTCCCCTACTAGGGGAGCTGTCGAACGAAGTGAGACTGAGAGGTTGTACAGAGCAGCGCCTTTCCTCTACATCTCCCCACGTGATACCCCCAGCACCACCCCCATCTCCCCCAGCAGCATCATGAGGCTGGTGCCGCCGGAGGAGAAAAAAGGCAGCGAGATGCCGGTGTTGGGGATGGTGTTGGTGACGACAGCCACGTTCAGCACCGCCTGCAGGGCCACCTGCACCACGAATCCCACCACCAGCAGCGCTCCGAACCGGTCGGGCGCGTGGGCTGCGATGGTGATGCCCCGGCAGAGCAGCAGCACGAACAGCCCCACCACTGCGCAGGCCCCCACGAAGCCCAGTTCCTCGCAGACGATGGAGAAGATGAAGTCGTTCTGAGGCTCGGGGACGAAAAGATGCTTCTGGCGGCTTTCCCCCAGACCGAGGCCGGTGGCCCCGCCGGAGCCGATGGCATAGAGGCTCTGGATGGTCTGGTGGCCGTCGCCCAGCGGGTCGGCAAAGGGGTCGAGCCAGGAGCGGAGCCGGTCGGCGGCGTAGGGGACGAGGTCGGGCATGACGGCCACCGCCGCACCAATGGCCCCGACGCCTCCCGCGCCCGCCAGCAAAAACCACCGCAGCCCCGTACCACCCACGAACATCAGCACTGCGCCGATGCCGAGGATGAGGACGGTGCCGGACAGGTGCGGCTCCAGCAGCATCAGGGCCGCCACCACCCCCAGCACCAGCGCAAAGGGCAGGACACCCACGCTGAAATCCTTCATCCGGTCGTGGTTCAGTGCGATGATGTGGGAAAACACCAGCACCACCGCAAACTTTGCGATCTCGCTGGGCTGCAGGGTGCCGAACCCCGGGATGACCAGCCACCGCTTGCAGCCGTTGTACTCGGGCATGAAGAGCACCGCCGCCAGCAATATCAGTGACAGCCCCAGCAGCGGCCACGCCAGCTTGTGGAAGATATGGTAATCTACCCGGCTGGCCAGCCACATCCCGCAGAGCCCCAGCGCCGCGTAGAGCAGCTGAGGCCGCAGATAGGCCCAGGCGTCGCCCCGCCGGTAGAGCGCCACGGCGCTGGACGCGCTGGCCAGCATCACCAGCCCGAAGCCCACCAGCGTGAGCACCAGGATCAGAAACGGCAGGTCCATGCCGGGCAGCGGACGCAGGATCCTCTTCTTCATCCTCTCCCCCCTTCCCTTTAGTGTACGCACCGGGGCGGACGGCTAGTCACGGGGTCTCGCGCATATGATTGCAGGAAGGGAGGTGCTGTCTCATGTCCGAATCGCCAAAACCCGCCGACGCCCTGCGCACCCTGCCGGAACGGGCGTTCCGCGCCCGGGCAAGGCTGGTGGCGGGGGTGTTCTGTCTGGTCTGCTGCGGGCTGGCGGTGCGGCTTTTATTTTTGCAGGTGCTGGGCGGCGGCTGGTACACCGACCGCGCCCTGGGCCAGCAGCTGCGGGACACCGTCGTCCCCGCCGACCGGGGCCGCATCTACAGCGCCGACGGCGTCCTTCTGGCGGCCAACAGCAGCTGCTGGACTCTCCGGGCCTCGCCCCGGGAGATGCCGGAGGATAAACTCGCCCTCGCGGCCAAGGGGCTGGCAGAGATCCTGGAGCTGGACGAAGGGAAGCTTCTCGAGAAATTCAGCGACCGTCACTCCAACGACTGCCTCCTGCGCTACCGGGTAGACCGGGTCATGGCCGACGCCGTGCGGGACTTCTGCGAGGCAAACGGCATCACCGGCATCCGTATCATTCAGGACTCGAAGCGCTGGTACCCGCAGGGGGAGTTTCTGGCCTCGGTGCTGGGGTTCACCAATGTGGACAACGCGGGCGTCTCGGGCCTCGAACTGAAGTATGACGACCTGCTCACCGGCGAAAACGGCGTCGTCCTCACGGCGGTGAACGCCTGGGGCTACACCCTCGAGCAGAGCTATGAGACCGAGCGTTTTCCCACCGAGGGGGACGGCCTGCGGCTCACCATCGACGCCAACATCCAGCACTACCTCGAGAACGCACTGGGCTACGCGGTAAAGGAGCACCACGTCGCAGCCCGTGCCGTGGGCATCGTCATGGACGTGAACACCGGGGCCGTGCTGGCCATGTCCACCACCCCCGCCTACGACCCCAACCAGCCCCGTGTGCTGGCCGACAAGGCCGCCCGGGAGGCCGTAGAGGGGCTTTCCGGCGACGAGCGGGCGGCGGCATTGCAGCTGGCCCAGCAGACCCAGTGGCGGAACAAGGCCGTCAGCGACCTCTACGAGCCGGGCAGCGTCTTCAAGCTCATCACCTGCGCGGCGGCGCTGGACACCGGGGCTGTGAGCAAAAATTCCAGCTTCTACTGCGGCGAGAGCATCTCGGTGGCCGGCACCCGCTTCCACTGCGCCAACCACAAGCGCCACGGGGCGCAGACCGTCACTCAGGCCCTTGAGAACTCCTGCAACCAGAGCTTCATCCAAATCGGCGCAAGGCTGGGCAAAGAGGCGTTCTGCGACTACTTTGCGGCCTTCGGCCTCCGCGCGCCCACCGGCATCGACCTGCCCGCCGAGCCGAAAAAGAGCCTCTACTACACCGCCGACCGGATGGGGCCGGTGGAGCTGGCGTCCTGCGCCTTCGGGCAGAGCAGCAAGATCTCTTACCTCGAGATGGCGTCGGCGGTCTGCGCCGTGGTCAACGGCGGGCGGCTGATGCAGCCCTACGTCGTCTCGGACATCCTCGGCCCGGAGGGCGAAGTCATCGACCACCTCTCCCCCGTCTGCAAGCGGCAGGTGCTGAAAGAGGAGACCTCCCGCACCATGCGGGAGATGATGGAGGCCGTCGTCCTCTACGGCGGCGGACGGAACGCTCAGATCGCGGGCTACCGGGTAGGCGGCAAGAGCGGCACCAGCCAGAAGCTGGACAGCGCCGACGAGAAGGCCCGCATCGCCAGCTTTGTGGCCGTGGCTCCCATCGACGACCCCCAGTTTTTGTGTCTCGTCTGCCTCGACGAGCCCCACAGCTGGACGACAGCGGGCGGCAGCCTCTCGGCCCCGGTCTGCGCCGAGGTCCTCGAGCAGACGCTGGTCTATAAAGGTGTCCCCCGCGCCGCTGTCCCGGATACGCCTGCTTCCGACGCTGAGACTTCCGCCGACCTTCCCGAGGACGGCGACAGCTTCGACGGGGCGTAAAAATGGGCAAAAGAAAAGACCGCTGGACGGCGGTCTTGGAAGGTCGATATTTTTCAGCTCTGCTGCGGCTGGTCGCGGAACACGATCTCGCCGGTGGCGCTGTCCATGGACTCGACGATGGCGAGGCTCTCCAGCTGGATGCCCTTGCTGCGGATGAGGTCGCCGCCCTGCTGGAAGCCCTTCTCGACGGCGATGCCGATGCCCTCGACAGTGGCACCAGCCTTCTCGGTCAGCTCCAGCAGACCCAGCAGGGCGCAGCCGTTGGCCAGGAAGTCGTCGATGATGAGAACGTGGTCCTCGGGGGTGAGGAACTTCTTGGAGACGATGACATTATAAATTTTCTTGTGGGTGAAGGACTGGATCTTCGTCTCGTAGTTGTCGTAGTCCAGGTTGATGCTCATGGACTTTTTGGCGAACACCACCGGCACGTTGAACTCGCTGGCCACCACAGCCGCGATGCCGATGCCGCTGGCCTCGATGGTGAGCACCTTGTTGATGGGCTTGCCGTCGAACAGGCGCTTCCACTCCTTTGCCATCTCGCGGAACAGCGGAATGTCCATCTGATGGTTGATGAAGCTGTCCACCTTGAGCACGTTGCCCTCACGGACGATGCCGTCTTTGCGGATGCGGTCTTCCAGCATTTTCATAGTTCGTCTCTTCCTCCCAATTTTCCTGTCACAAAACGGTCAATATTTCATATCAGTATACCGGATACTTTCCCGGTTGGCAAGGCTTTTTCTGCCCAAATTTGACTCGTTCTCTCCGGTTTTTTCAGCCCTTTCGATTATAAGTACGACTTTTGCGGTACAGTCTGTGTCTCAGGGCGGGCGATTTGTGCAGTTGTCTCTTGTTTTCTGCGCAAAATCGAGTATACTGGTAGCAACCGGAAACGGCTTGCTGCGGCCGACGAGGGCCGCACCGGGAAAAGGAGTCAGTATATGAAGACAGGGTTAGTATTAGAGGGCGGTGCCATGCGGGGGATGTTCACCGCAGGCGTTCTGGATGTCCTGATGGAGCACGGCCTCACCACCGATGGCACCATCGGCGTGTCGGCGGGCGCGGTGTTCGGCTGCAACTTCAAGTCGCACCAGATCGGCCGCGTCATCCGCTACAACACCGAATATTGCAACGACAAGCGCTACGCCAGCTTCCGCAATCTGCTGCGCACCGGCAACCTCTACAGCGAGGATTTCTGCTACCACGAGGTGCCGGAAAAGCTGGACCCCTTTGATGAAGAGGCCTTCCGCGCTTCGCCCATGGACTTCTTTGTCGTCTGCACCGACCTGCGCACCGGCGACCCTATCTACCACAAGTGCCGCAGCGGCGACGCCGAGGACGTGCGCTGGATGGAGGCTTCGGCGTCCATGCCGCTGGCAGCGAAGGCCGTCAGGATCGGCCACTACTCCCTGCTGGACGGCGGCGTGGCCGACTCCATCCCCGTCCGCTTCTTCGAGAGCCTGGGTTACAAGCGGAACCTCATCATCCTGACCCAGCCCAAAGGCTTTGTGAAAAAGAAGAATCCCATGCTGCCCGCCATCCGTGCGCGGTATCTGCGCTATCCGGCCTTCGTGGCAGCGGTGGCCGACCGTCACGAGCGGTACAACGAGGCCCTCTCCTACATCGCCATGCAGGAGGCATCGGGCAAGGACTATGTCATCCGCCCGCCCATCCCGCTGGAGATCGGCGCTATGGAGCGCGACCCCGCCCAGCTGCGCCGGGTCTACGAGACGGGCCGCGCCGTAGCGGAGAACCAGATCGATAAGATAGAGGCGTTCCTGAACGATGTGAAGGAGACGGAGGAATAACCTCTCCGTCACGGCTGACGCCGTGCCACTGCCCGGGTTGCGGCACCCAGCATCCGCAGCGCTTTGCTTGCGTCTTGCTGGCCGCGGCCCCAACAGCGACTCCCTGTTTCCGCCACTGGCGGCGGTCGTCGTTGTTGCTCCTAACGAGGGGATGCTTTGGCATTCCGTAAAGCTTCGCCTCTTCGCCAGAGGCTCCCCTACTAGGGGAGCTGTCGAGCGGCAGCGAGACTGAGAGGTTGTACGAAGACGAGCCTAACCTACAAACAAAGCAGGAGCCCCATCCATTCGGATGGGGCTCCTGTTTTTCTTATTGCTTACTGCATATCCGTCTCAGAGATGGGGGTATCCAGCTCATCGGCCGGGGCGTCCGCCATCTCGGGCTGTTTGCCCTTCTTCTCCCTGCGGGGCTTTTCGCCCTTGGGGCCGCGCTTCGACTTGATGCGCTTTGCCAGCAGCAGGAGCAGCACCAGCAGGGCTGCGCCGCCGGCGCAGAAGGCCCAGATGGGAAGCTTTGCAGGAACGAAAGCCACTTCGACCTCGGTGCCGGTGGTGGTGAAGGTGGTATAGCTGCCGAAGCTGCCCGTCTCCACCTTATGCCAGCTGCCGTCGGCCTGCTTGACGTAGACCTTGCCCTTGGCCTTGCCGGGGGTCAGATAACGGATCTGGTGGGTCTCATTGCCGTCATCGGTGAACTCCAGCAGCCACTGCTCTGTCACACCGTGGACATCGGCTGTGATGTCCTGCTGGGTGACCTGCACGGCGTTGGAACCGCCGAAGAAGCCGTCCACGAAGAAGACGGGGCGTCCGTTCTCGCGGGTGACGCTGCTGCTCAGAGACGGGATGTAGGGCGTGTACTCCACATTGACCACGGTGTCGGTGTGGAGCTGGTCGAGGACGGGTGTGCTCCACTCGGCGTAGTATCCATTCTTCTGGGGGATCTCGGGGTAGTCGGCCAGAGTGAAGGACGCACCGTAGTCAAAGCTGATCTTCTTGATGATGTGGCCGTCGGCCTTGAAGGTCAGGTTCAGCTTGCGGAAGGAGTCCGGCACATTCTCCTGAGCCAGCAGGGTCTCATAGGTGACCGGCTCTGCCTGACCGACGCGGCTCAGGCGGTCGATGCCCTGCAGATCGTCGGAGACGAAGAGGTTGCCATAGAAGTCGCCGTCCTGTCCGCCGGAGACAGCACCCACGTACTGCTGGCCTTCCAGCACAGAGACGATGGCGCGGTTGTTGATGGCGATGAGGCTGCCGTCGGTGAGGTCGCTGTCGGTACCCTGACCGACGATGCCGCCGATGTACTTTTCACCGCTGAGGGCGCATTTTGCCCAGTTGCTGCGGAGCTTGGCGCTGGCCGCACCGGCAATGCCGCCCACCTGATTGACGCCGGTGACGTCGCCGTAGGACTCGCAGGCCGTCACAAGGCCCAGTTCCTCCTGGCCGACGATGCCGCCGACCATATCCTTCTTGGCGGTGATGCTGCCCTCGTTGATGTTGCCGGTGAGGACGGCGCTGACGGTATAGGAGGTGCGCAGCAGCGAGGTACCCTCGTCCTTGTTGTCCTCCTCGGGGTCCAGCAGGTTTTCGACGCCCATGGTACCGGCGATGCCGCCCACGTTCATGTCGGCGTCGATGCTGCCGCGGTTGATGCTGTTTTCAATTTTGCCGTCGGACTGGGAAGCGATGAGGTCTTCCGACTCATCCTCGTAGATGGTCTTGCTGCCCGGGTCGCTGATCTCTTCCACAGCATCCAGCATCAGGTTGGACACGACGCTGACTTGTGCGGTCACGGCGCGCATCTTGTCGGTCAGCTGGTTGCTGGCGGTGCGCATGGTGCTGTTGATGTCGTCCATCTTGTCGTTGATGGCGCTGACAGCATCAAAGAGGGAGTCCTTGGTGTTGGTCAGCTCTGCCGAGGGACGAGGCACCTTGATGGGGTCCTGCTGGTTGAGCCAGTGGAGAATATCGCGGGTCTGGCCCATCATATCGGTCAGGCCGCCGAGGCCGTCCTGCATCTGGCCCAGAGCCACGGAGGTATGCGCCAGCGTTGCGCTGGTGAGGGCGGCGTCGGTCTTGAGCAGGTCGAGGGAGTCGCTCAGGTCATCCATGGCGTCGCTCAGCTTGTCGGAAGCATCGCTCAGCTGATCGAGACCATCCTTGATGCTGCCGCCGCCGTTATTGCCGACCCAGTCCTTGATGTTGTCCATGATGCCGTCGGTGATGCTGCCCATGCCGTCCAGCGCGTCAGAGGCTTTGGTCAGAGCCGCAGCCAGCTCGGGGTGGTCGGAGGCCGAGACGGACTTGGCAGCGCTGCCCACGATGCCGCCCATCTGGGTGGCAATGGTAGAGATGGTGCCGATGGCACTTGCGATTTGGGAAGTAGCACGGGCAATGTCACTGTCGTTGGACAGGAGGGACGCCGTGCGCAGCAGGCCCATGCCTGCGGTGACGGCCTTCATTGCCGGGGCCATGCCGCTGCCCAGCGTGAAGACGCTGGCCACGGAGTTGGCCACCTTCAGCAGCTCAATGCCGGTCTTGAGGTTCTTGTCGGACTTCTTCTCGGCAGAGAGAGAGTCGTAGCCGGTCAGGATGGTGGAGATCGCCTGCGAGGCAGCGCTGTCATCGCCGGTATCGACAGACTCCAACAGCTGTTTGATACCCTCAGAGATAGCCGACATCCCGTCACGGCCATCCTCGGCCGCGTCGCTCACCTTGTCCAGACCGGAGCTGGTCTTGCTGAGGGCGCTGGATGCCATCAACATCTCAGCGGCCATCTCGCGCATGGCCCACTTGAGGTTTCCGGTGGCATCGGTCAGCTTGGTCATGGCATCTTCGCCGGTGTCCATGACGGGTTCGAGTTTGGTGAGGGTATCGGCCAGCAGAGTGGAGGCGCGGTCGATCTCGTCGGCCACCTCGTCGCCGTAGTCGCTGGCCTGATCGTCCAGCTGGCGTGCCACTGCAATGGCGGTGTCCATCTGGCTGGTCATGGCACTGAAGGAATTGGAGATGCTGGTGGTGGAGTTCTCGACGACGCCGGTGGTGTCATCGACAAGGCCGCGCAGAACATCCAGCTCCGAACGGAGACGCTTGATGGTGTCCTTGGAGAGGTCGAGTTCGCGATAGGGTTCCGCCTGACCGGCAATGCCGCCCACGTCCTTGCGGCCCAGAACACGGCCCTGGTTGATGCAGCCGGATACGAGGCCGTCGGTGCGGCCCACGATGCCGCCCACGTTGTAGCCGATATGCTCGTAGCCGACAGTTCCGGTGTTGACGCTGGTCAGGATCATGCCGGAGGAGCGGCCTGCGATGCCGCCGGTGTCGGTGGCGACGTTGGTGACGGAATTGGTGGCGTCGTCATCGGCGGCGGCTATCTTGTTGTTGATCTGGTCCACCATCTTGGCGGTGAAGCCGTCGGTGTCGAGAGAGGCTTCCTGATATTCGGTGTTGATGCTGCCCACGTTGGTGCAGCCGGTGATGGCGCCGAGGTTGTAGCCTGCGATGCCGCCGGTGGAAGATTTGCCGGTGACGATGGCGCGGGCCGTGCTGTGGTCGATGGTGCCTTCGGACTCGTTGCGGCCCACGATGCCGCCCACCTCGCTGTCGCCGGTGACGACGCCGGTGAACTGGCAGTTGATGAGGGTACCGTGGTTGATGCCTACGATGCCGCCGGTGGTGGTGTCGGCAGAGTCAGAGACAGACACGACGCCCCGCACGCTCAGGGACTCGATGGAGCCCTGTTCCTCCACGATGCCGAAGAGGCCCGCCGGGGAATACTGGCCCGTAATGGTCAGGTCCGAGATGGTGTGGCCGCTGCCCTTGAACTGTCCGCTGAAGGACGGGATGGGCTCCCACAGCATCCCCTCGAGGGAGAGGTCTTTCTGTAGAATAACCGTCTTGCCCACCGACCACTGGTCGTAGGCACAGCTCCTGGCCAGCGAAAGCAGGTCCGAGACGCTGTTGATGTAAATGGTATCGCCGTCGTCAGACGCGAACACCGGCAGTGCGATGCTCAGCGCCAGCACAGCGGCCAGAAGCGCAGCCGTCAGGCGGCGCAGCAGATGGTTACTGGTCTTCATTCTGCACCTCCTGTTGTTTATTGTCGTCCAGTTCCTGAGAGACGTTGCCCGAGATGACGGTCAGCTGGACGTCGCCGTCCACGATGGCGTTCATCGTACCGGCCACAGAGCCGTGGATCTCGCCCTGCACGATGCCGTTGACACGCATACGGCCATTGCCGCTGCTGCGGGCCACCAGCTTCGGCACAGCAAAGGAGGTACGGTCCACGATGCGGGTGCCGATGAGCAGGATCTGAGGCAGGACGAAGAGGACGAGGATGATGGAGATGATGGTGCCTCGGCCCAGACACTGGCCGATGCCCACGATGCAGGCGTCGGAAGTCATCTGGCCGATGAGGATGCCGGACACGGTCATGATGGTGCCGGAAGTCAGGATGGTCGGGAACGCGAAGTTGATGGTCTCTATCATGGCCTGCTTGTGCTCCATCTTATCCTTCAGCTCGTTGAAACGGGTAGCGATGACGATCGCGTAGTCGATGTTCGCGCCCATCTGGATGGAGCTGACGATGAGGTAGCCCATGAAGTAGAGGTTGGTCCCCATGAAATACGGGAACGAGAAGTTTATCCAGATAGCGCCCTGAATGACCACGATGAGCAGGATGGGCATACCGACGGACTGGAAGGTGAACAGCAGCACCAGCAGGACGATGAAGATGGACACGACGTTGACGACGACATTATCGACGGCGAAGGACTTCTGGAAATCGTACTCGTTGGTGGCGTCACCGGCCATGTAGAGTTCGCCGTCCGGGTAATACTTCCGGGCGATGGAGCGGATGGTGTCGGTGAACTCATAAGTAGTCTGGCCGGGTTCCAGAGAGGGGCTCAGGTAGATGAGGACGCGGTTGTAGTCGTTGCCCTGCAGCTGGGCCAGTGCGCTCTCCATCTGGTCGCGGGCGTCGTGGAGGTCGTCCAGGTCTTCCTGAGAGAGGGAGACGATGCCGGTGTCGGCCTCGTCGCAGACGTAGAGGAACATATCCACGAGCGGCACTTTATAGGATGCGAAGTTGCCGATGATCTGGCCGTACTCCTCGTTCTCGATGGCGTAGGCGGTGTAGATCATCTGGGCGGCCTCGTAGTCCAGGTCGGCCATCTCGGAGAACTGGCGGGCGGTGAGCTTGTCTTCCAGCATATAGCCGTCCTGGGCCTCGATGTTGGACAGACCCTTGGTGGAGTCTATTTCATCATAGCTTTCCAGCTCCTCCAGCATCTTTTTCTCGATGCTGTAATCGTCGTTCTTGGGGTAGACGAGAGCCACGAGGTTCGACTTGGTGAAGTTTTCTTCGATCATCTGGTCCGCGATGAGGGATTCGTTCATCTTCGGCACCTTGATGACATCGTAGCCGTAGGCGTAGGGACAAAGGTTCGAGAAGTGGTAACCGATGAGGATGACCATCAGGAAGATGACAGGGATGACCTTGCGGGTGTGCCATGCAAAGCGGCCCACGAAGGGGATCTCCGGCACGAAGTTCCTGTGCTTGGTCTTATCCATGTAGGGTCCGAAGAGCATCAGCAGGCCGGGCATGACCACGAACACCGAGAGCATCGCAAAGAGGATGGACTTGATGAGGCAGATGGCCATATCGGAGCCGATGCGGAACTGCATGAACAGCATGGCCACGAGGCCGCCGATGGTGGTCAGGGAGCTGGAGCTGATTTCGGGGATACTCTTGCTCAGGGACTCGATGACGGCCTCCTTCAGAGGCATGGTCTGGTGTTCTTCCTTGAAGTGGTTGCAGAAGATGATGGCGTAGTCCAGCGACAGCGCCAGCTGCAGGATGTTCGTGACCGAGTTGGACACGAAGGAGATGGTGCCGAGCATGAAGTTGGTACCCATGTTCAGGATCATGCCCACCACGAAGGTGAGGATGAGGACAGGCACCTCGGCGTAGGTCTGGGACGTCAGGAGCAGGACGATGACGATGATGACGGCAACGTACACCATGATGACCCGCACCTCGGCATCAATGGTCTCCTGCTGGGTGTTGCCCAGCGAGGTGGAGACGTAGATGTCGTAGTCGGCGAGGTATTCCTTCACCCGGTCGAGGGCCTCGAGGCACTGGTCATCGTCCTCGGGGTAGTCGAAGGTGATGGAGTAAAGGGCCGACACCGAGTCCTTATTATAATGGTCGGTCGTGTCGTCGTAGTCCAGCATCTGGACGCCCTTGAGCTCGGTGAGCCTGTCGGAAAGCTCATCGGCCTCAGCGGGCGTGATGTTGGCCACCATGACATCGGCAGAGCCGTAGGTCGTGAACTGCTCGTCCATGATGTCGAGGCCCATGCGGGTCTCCGAGGTCTTGGGCAGGTAGGTGGTCATGTCGGTCTCGACCTTGACCCACCGCACCGAGAACACCGTGAAGATGGCAGCCAGAATGACAAACAGGAACACAAGGTTGCGGCGTTCCACGATCTGGCGCGCAAGCTTGTGCATGAAGTCTATCTGCGGTTTTTCGTGTTCGTTCAAAGCGTCCGTCCTCCTTTGTCGTGATTTTTTTGCAGTTTCATCCCCGGGGATGGGCTGCGCAGTCGTCTCATAAACAACCTCCGTCCGATAAACTACATTTGGTGATTTTGTGAAAATTCGAAGGGAAATATTTGTACAAATGATATAATAGAGCGCTGCCCATCAAAAAGCAAGCGACAAAACCGCGCGAATGATAAAATTTGCTTGTTCTTAGCCAAGGCGCAGCTTGCCTTTTAACCTCTCCGTCACGGCTGACGCCGTGCCACCTCCCCTAACGAGGGGAGGCTTTGGCATTTCGGTAAACTTTCCCTCTTCGCCAGAGGCTCCCCTCGCTAGGGGAGCTGTCGAGCGATAGCGAGACTGAGAGGTTTATTTTCTTCTCTTTCGCCGCGGCCCCGCATTGACGTAGCCGAACACTGTGCCGCAGACGCCGCCGACGATGTGCATGAAGTTGGCCACGTTGTCCCGCACAAAGATGATGTCATAGATCTGCTGGCCCAGATAGAGCGCCGCCACCAGCAGCATGGTGACGGGGATGCCGCCCGAGAAGCCGGACAGGGATGCCAGCATGATGAGCATGAAGACGATGCCCGACGCGCCCAGCAGCGCCGTGCGGGGGAACAACGCACACTGCAGAATGCCCGAGATGAGGGCCGTGAGCAGGATGCCTTTGAGCAGGGGCAGGCTGCCGTACTTTTCTTCCATCGGCGGGCCGACGACGAGGAGAAGCAGCATATTGTTCAGGAAATGGTCCCAGCTGCCGTGGCCCAGCACATGGCCGAAGAGCCGGATGTAAAACAGCGGGTCTTTCAGCGAGGAACGGTAAACGCTGAACAGATGGGTGGTCGTCCAGCCGCCGGTGTACTGGCCCAGGAACAGCACCCCCAGTGAGAGGAGGAAAAATGTCAGGATGACCGGCGAATTGTACTGCACAGACAGCGTGAATTTGGGTCGTTTCGTAGTTGTTTCCTTCTTTCCCGGCCCGTCCGGGGCCGCAGTATGAGTGATACGACCATCATATCATAATCTTCAAGGTTTTTCCACAACTTTCGTCGGTTCAACCCCGGGTCTGCTCCCAATAGGCCCCCATGCTCTGGCCGGGCTGGTCGGTGACTTCGTCGTTCAGGTAGTCCGCGAGGCCCACGGCGGCAGGCTGCCAGCTGCGGGCTGCCTCTACCGTGGGGTACTCCACCTCGGCGTACCAGAACTCCGTCGGCTGGCCCTCGTCCACATGATTCACTTCCAGCACCGCACCGTCCGGCAGCAGGTAGCTTCGGCGGAGCTTCGGGATAAGGGGCCTGCCGATAATCTTCGTCTCGAGGTCATTGAAAAGCGCAGGGTCGATGTCCCGCTCGATCTCTTCCCTCGCCAGCCCGCTGCCCGACTTGAAGCAGAGGACGTAGTGGGTCTTGCCGCCCGTCAGGGCCTCTTCCCGGATGCGGACGGTGGGCCGCACGCTGATGTAGCCCTGCCGCATGGCAAACTCCTCTTTCAGCGGCAGCCCCTCCGGCCAGCCGTTTACCATCCACTTGCGCTCGATCTCCATGATGTTTTCCTTCCTTTCGGCGGTTTTTGTATTTATTCTAACATATTTTTATGGTATTATAAATGGTGAGTTAGCCAAAAGATAACCTCTCCGTCACGGCTAACGCCGTGCCACCTCCCCTATCGAGGGGAGGCCTTGGCATTCCGTAAAGCCTCGCCTCTTCGCCAGAGGCTCCCCTACTAGGGGAGCTGTCTGCGAAGCAGACTGAGAGGTTGTACAAAGGCGAAGCCTTCCCTCGTGCAGCAGCCGTGACGGAGAGGTTCATCCTCAATTATTAAGGAGCAACCATGAAATCAGAACGCAGCTATCCTATTTATAAAGTAAACAAAAAAGCCGAGGCCAGCCTCGTGGGCGGGCATCCGTGGGTGTACGAGAACGACATCCTCGAGTTCCCGGAGACAGAGTCTGAGAACGGAACCCTCGCCGACGTGGTGAGCCCGAAGGGCGCTTACCTTGGCACCGGCTTCGTCTCTCTCAAGAGCAAGATCCGCGTCCGCCTCATCTCCCGCAACGCCAACGACACCTTCGACGCCAGCTTCTGGCGCCGCCGCGTCGAGTACGCCTGGGCCTACCGCAAGACCGTCCTCGAGCCTGCCGACCTCTCGGCCTGCCGGGTCATCTTCGGCGAGGCCGACCAGTTCCCCGGCCTGACCGTGGACCGCTTCAACAACATCCTCGTCACCCAGACCCTCAGCGTCGGCATGGAGAAGCTGAAGCCCGTCCTCTTCCCCCTCCTCGCCGAAGTGCTGCGGGCCGACGGCCAGACCATCGACGGCATCTACGAGCGGAACGACGAGGCCCTGCGTGCCAAAGAGGGCCTCGAGCAGAGCAAGGGCTGGTTCGAGCTGCCGGGTGAAAACCACCCCGCCTCCACCCAGACCGAGATCTGCGAGAACGGCGTCTACTACCACGTCGATTTCGAGAACGGCCAGAAGACCGGCTTCTTCCTCGATCAGAAGTACAACCGCCGGGCGGTCGCCCGCCTCGCCGCCGGCCACACCGTGCTGGACTGCTTCACCCACACCGGCAGCTTTGCCCTCAACGCAGCCAGCGGCGGCGCAGCCCGGGTCACGGCAGCGGACATCAGCGCCGACGCCATCGCCATGGCCCAGCGGAACGCGGAGCGCAACGGCCTGACCAACATGGATTTCCTCTGCGAGGATACCTTCGAGCTTCTGCCCCGCCTCGAAAAAGAAGGCCATCCCTACGATTTCATCATCCTCGACCCGCCGGCCTTCACCAAAGCCCGCCGCACGGTGGAAAACGCCATGCGGGGCTACAAGGAGATCAACTACCGGGCCATGAAGCTTCTGCCCCGGGGCGGCTACCTCGCCACGGCAAGCTGCTCTCATTTTGCCACCGAGGAGCTGTTCATCAAGATGCTGCGCTCCGCCGCAAAGGACGCTCACCGCCAGCTGCGCCAGATCGAAGTGCGCCAGCAGGCCCCCGACCACCCCATCCTCTGGGGCGTGCCGGAGACGAACTATCTGAAGTTTTTCCTGTTCCAAGTTATTTAACCTCTCCGTCACGGCTTCGCCGTGCCACCTCCCCTATCGAGGGGAGGCCTTGGCATTTCGAAAGGCTTTCCCTCTTCGCCAGAGGCTCCCCTACTAGGGGAGCTGTCGAGCGGCAGCGAGACTGAGAGGTTGTACGAAGGACAGCCTGACCACGCAGTGACGCCTGAGAGGGCAATAGTCATACCATCCGCGCAATACTCCAAAAAATCGGGAGTCAGTTTGTGCAGAATCGTCAAATCTGTCTATTGCGTTTTTCGCCCCGTTCGGCTATAATCATCGCATAGACAGCAACGACGCTGTGAGTCACCTCCTGACTCGCAGCGTCGTTTCGTTTAACCCGATATTTCGCGGGAGAGTCCGCCTCTTTCCGCGTGAAAATCCGCGACCAGCTGAAGTATTTCAATTCAAGTAAGGAGTAGGATTTATGGCAGCAAATGTTATGGAGATCTACGGCAGCAAGGTCTTTAACGAGCATGTGATGAAGGAGCGCCTGCCGAGCGCTACTTATAAGAGCCTCAAGAACACCCTGCACAAGGGTGCTCCGCTGGACATCGAGGTGGCCAACGTGGTGGCCAGCGTCATGAAGCGCTGGGCCATGGAGCTGGGTGCCACCCACTACACCCACTGGTTCCAGCCGCTGACCGGCATTACCAGCGAGAAGCATGACGGCTTCGTCTCCCCCGTGGGCGACGGCACCGCCATCATGGAGTTCAACGGCAAGGAGCTGGTGCGCGGCGAGCCCGACGCCTCTTCCTTCCCCTCCGGCGGCCTGCGCGCCACCTGTGAGGCCCGCGGCTACACCGCATGGGACCCCACCAGCTTCGCTTTCGTGAAGGACGACGTCCTCTGCATCCCCACTGCATTCGTCAGCTACACCGGCGAGGCGCTGGACAAGAAGACTCCCCTGCTGCGCTCCATGAACGCGCTGTCCAATCAGGCCGTCCGCGTCCTGAAGCTCTTCGGCAAGGACGTGGATTACGTCTCCACCACCGTCGGCCCCGAGCAGGAGTACTTCCTTATTAAGAAGGAAGACTACGAGGCCCGTCAGGACCTCATCCTCACCGGCCGCACCCTCTTCGGCGCACCTTCTGCCAAGGGTCAGGAGCTGGAAGAGCACTACTTCGGCGTCATCCGCCCCGAGGTCTCCGCTTTCATGAAGGAGCTGGACGAAGAGCTGTGGAAGCTGGGCGTCCCCGCCAAGACCAAGCACAACGAGGTAGCTCCCTGCCAGCATGAGCTGGCCCCCATCTTCGACACCACCAACGTCGCCATCGACCACAACCTGCTGACGATGGAGATGATGAAGAAGCTGGCCCCCAAGTACGGTCTGGTCTGCCTGCAGCACGAGAAGCCTTTCGAGGGCGTCAACGGCAGCGGCAAGCACAACAACTGGTCCATGTCCACCACCCACGAGAACCTGCTGGACCCGGGCGACACCCCCATGGAGAACCTGCAGTTCCTGGTCTTCCTCGCCGCCGTCATCAAGGCTGTCGATGAGTACGCCGACCTGCTCCGTACCTCCGTCGCCACCCCCGGCAACGACCACCGTCTGGGCGCCAACGAGGCACCTCCGGCCATCATCTCCATCTTCGTGGGCG
>OOCW01001308.1_pt1 | contig 18115 bp, 12 predicted proteins | sample 1671201 | NCBI WGS metagenome assembly OOCW01 (sample SAMN06348132, study PRJEB24527) | human gut metagenome | biome: human gut; feature: ankylosing spondylitis patient; material: feces | host: Homo sapiens | place: China | collected 2015-10
GATGGAAAATTTTTCTTTAAAATTGCACATTAATAGTAAGAATGTTATATTTTAAAGTCAATTTTCATAAATCAGAATATAGTTTATATTTTAATTAAATTTATCCAAAAATTACAAATTTTGTTGATATTTAGATTTGATTAGTTTATAATGCAATTGTAAATATTTTGAAATTAAATGGTTAATTTTGTAGGAGGGCATCAAAATGAAGCGCATGGATATTCAACAAGAGAAGAAGCAATTTGCGTCATTTTTATGTCTACAATTTCATATTTGTGATAAAAAAGTTAAACGTATGAGTTAAGTGTTTTTACTAGCGCATATGTTTTTTTTTACAAGTTTTTTCACAAATGAAACAAGTCAAATGAAAATCACAACATTCATATATCATCGATAATAAGGTTCGAAAGTTTCTACCCCTTGCCGTAAATATAGGGACTATGAAGGTTGCACAAATAAGATCAGTTAAGTACAATGGGGTATATTAACCGTTAAAATGAGATAAAAAGTACAAAATTCGACTCAATTTAACAAAAAGTACTTCCATAACTTTACAGAATGTTATTAGCACCTTTAGTCACTGTTCTAAAGGTGCCTTTTATTTATGCTTCAAACGTTATATCATGGTATAGTGTATCCCGAGTAATCAATCTAAACAGAATACTTAGTAGAGAATCAATAAGGATATAAAAAAGGAGCGATCTTAATGAAAAATGATTTACAAATTGCTAAAGAAATTGAATTAAAACCAATTACTCAAATTGCAGAGCAATTAAATATCTCAGATGAGATTGAGTGCTACGGTAAATATAAAGCAAAAATTGACTTAAGTGTCATGAACAGTGAAAAAGAAAATGGAAAGTTGATCTTAGTTACGGCAATTAGTCCAACTAAAGCAGGTGAAGGAAAAACAACGATGACAGTTGGGTTAGGACAAGGTTTCTACCACGTTGGAAAACAATCGGTTATTGCTTTACGCGAACCGTCACTTGGCCCAGTTATGGGACTTAAAGGTGGAGCAGCTGGTGGAGGGTACTCACAAGTTCTACCAATGGAGGATTTAAACTTACATTTCACAGGAGATATTCATGCAATCACAACAGCGAACAATGCGATCTGTGCCTTACTTGATAATCACATCTACCAAGGAAATGAATGTAACGTTGATCCAACAAAAATCGTCTTCAAACGTTGTTTAGATTTAAATGATCGTACCTTACGCGACATTACGATTGGACAAGGTTCGCATGTTAATGGAATCGAACGTAAAGATGGATTTAATATTACAGTTGCTTCTGAAATCATGGCAATTCTTTGCTTAGCAACAAGCCTTGAAGACTTAAAACAACGTATCGGAAACATTATCGTGGCATACACACCTGAGGACCGACCTGTTTTTGTTAAAGACTTAAAAATCCAAGGTGCAATCACCATGTTATTAAAAGATGCACTTAAACCAAACTTAGTTCAAACATGTGAACATACACCAGCTATTGTACATGGTGGCCCATTCGCTAATATTGCTCATGGATGTAACTCAATCATCGCAACAAAAACAGCCTTAAAACTTGGAGAATATGTGGTGACTGAAGCAGGATTTGGAGCAGATTTAGGAGCAGAGAAATTCTTAAATATTAAATGTCGTGAAGGAAATTTAACACCTGATTGTGTTGTTATTGTTGCAACAATCCGCGCGTTAAAAATGCATGGTGGAGTTGAGTACGATAACTTAAAAGAAGAGAACGTTGAAGCATTAGCAAAAGGTGTTGAAAACTTAGCGAAACATATTGATTCAATTCAACAATTTAATTTACCTTACGTCGTTGCAATTAACCAATTCACGCATGATACAGAAGCAGAACTTAATTTCTTAAAAACATGGTGTGAAGATAACAATCATCCATGTGAAATCGCAAATGTTTGGTTAAACGGTGGAGCAGGAGCAAAAGAATTAGCGAACCGCGTGATTGAATTAATTGAAAACAATAATCAAACATTCGCTCAGTTATATAACCGTGAAGATAAATTAGAAGATAAAATCTTAACAATTGCTCAAAAAGTATACGGGGCGCGTGACGTTATTTATACAGAACAAGCACAAGCTCAACTTGAAACAATTAAAGAATTAGGATATGAAGACTTCTTAGTATGTATGGCAAAAACGCCAGTATCTTTAAGTGATGATCCAAAAGTATTAGGCCGTCCAACAGATTTTGATATCACTATTCGTGAAATCCGTATCTCAGCTGGAGCAGGGTTTATCGTTTGCTTAACAGGAAATGTTTTAACAATGCCAGGACTTCCAAAACAACCAGCTGCATTAAAAATGGATGTAACACCAGAAGGTGAATGTGTAGGATTATTCTAAAAACTTCGCCGTTAGTCTTTTACACAATCTAGCTTTGAGTGACAATCTATAAAGTCTCTTCATTGTACTCTGATACAAAAGTAGTATCAATGACAACGAATTTTGACTTTTACGGTGACTTGTAAAATTTAATTTTGCATAGTCGTTAGTTCCCCTTTAGGGTTACGTGTGCTTAATTGTCACCTTAGTTTTATATATTATAAGGATAGAAAAGATAAATATAGGGGAGGACACGATCGTGGAGAGAATTTATGAAATCTCAGAAAAACCATTAGTCGGAATCATCATGGGAAGTAAATCTGACTTAGAAACGATGCAAGAAACAATGGCAATCTTGGATGAATTACAAATTTCATATGAAGCAAATGTCGTGTCAGCACATCGGACACCAGATAAAATGTTCGAATATGCTGAACTTGCTCGTGAACGAGGAATTAAAGTCATCGTGGCTGGAGCTGGAGGAGCCGCTCATTTACCAGGAATGGTTGCAGCAAAAACAACCCTTCCAGTCATTGGTGTTCCAGTTCAATCCAGAGCATTAAATGGAATGGATTCACTTTTGTCAATCGTTCAAATGCCAGGAGGAATTCCAGTTGCAACAGTTGCTATCGGAAAAGCAGGGGCTAAAAACGCAGGATTACTTGCCGCTTCAATGTTAAGTACATCTTACGACACTGTAGCAACAAAACTTGATACATACCGACAAATGATGACAGATGCAGTGTTAAAGGATAGTGATCTCAATGACTAATCTTATCTTACCTCCTTCAACAATCGGAATCATTGGTGGCGGTCAACTTGGACGCATGATGGCCATATCAGCAAAGCAAATGGGATACAAAGTAGCAGTATTAGAACCTGCTGCTTTGGGACCACTTGCACAAGTAGCAGACCTAGAAATCAATGCACCTTATGACAGTGAAGAGGCTTTAACACAATTGTTAGCCGTAAGCGACGTTGTCACTTACGAATTTGAAAATATCGATAGTCACGTCGTGGAAAAACTGGCGTCGGCTGGTTATATCCCACAAGGACATCGACCACTTGCAATTACACAACATCGCTACATTGAAAAAACATCAATCAATAACTGTGGTTTTAAAACAGCACCATTTGAAAAAGTAGATAACTTTAATGACTTAAAAAATGCTATTAAAAAGATTGGATATCCTAGTATTTTAAAAACAGTAAGTGGTGGGTATGACGGAAAAGGCCAATGGACATTAAAATCAGATTCTGATTTAGAAAATGTTCATTCTGTTGTAGAAAACCAAAACTGTATTTTAGAAGGATTTGTACCATTTACAAAAGAAATCTCAGTCATCGTCACTCGAGGGACAAACGATCAGGTTGAAACGTTCCCAGTTGTTGAAAACATTCATCAAAATCATATTCTTCATTTAAGTATCGTTCCTGCAAGAATTGATGCTAATTTAGCAAAAAAAGCAGAAGAAGTTGCAGCAACATTAATTGAAAAATTAGATTTTGTCGGAACATTAGCTATTGAAATGTTTGTTGTCGAAGATGACATTATCATCAACGAACTAGCACCACGACCACATAACTCAGGACATTACACCATCGATGCATGCAATGTATCACAATTTGAACAACATATTCGCGCAGTTTGTGGGTTACCGCTCATCAAGCCAACCTTAATTCAGCCAGCAATCATGGTGAATTTACTTGGTCAACATGTGGAATATACGTTAAATATGTGGACAAAACCTGAATTTTCAGATGCAAAGCTTCACCTTTATGGGAAAGAGGAGATGCGAGCCAATCGAAAAGTTGGGCATTTAACATTCATGAACCATTTTGAAACAAAGTTAGAAGAAACAGTTAATCAGTTTTTAATTAATTTTCCAAAGTAAAGGATGAGGATGAGAAATGAGTCAGTATCGTGTTTTTGTAGAAAAGAAGGAGATGTATGCCACAGAAGCGAAAAGCTTATGTCATGATTTAAATGAGAACTTACATTTATCATTAACAAATGTGCGTACGATTAACGTTTATGATGTCTTTAACGTTAACGGGCAAGAGATTGAGACAGCAAAGCAAAATGTTTTATCAGAAACAGTAACAGACATCGTTAGCATGTCGTTAGACTTAGAAGGTAAAACGTATTTTGCTGTTGAGTTTTTACCAGGTCAATATGATCAACGTGCAGACTCTGCAATTCAATGTATTCAACTTTTAACAGGAAATGACGAAGTTCGTGTTAAGAGTGGTAAAGTGATTATTTTAGATGGAATCGCATCAGAAGTAGAAATCGAAAAAATTAAACAATACTACATTAACCCGATTGAAATGCGTGAAAAAGATTTACAAGCACCACTATCTTTCGATGAAAATGTAGAAATTGAAGATGTTCCAACTTATGAAGGGTTTATCGATTATAGTGATGAATTATTAAATAATTTCTTACATGAACACGGAATGGCAATGACACTTGATGATATTAAAATGATTCAAGCCTACTTCCGCAAAGAAGAACGCCGTAATCCAACAGAAACGGAGTTAAAAGTGCTTGATACTTACTGGTCAGACCACTGTCGTCATACAACATTCGAAACATTAATTGAAAATGTGACATTTGAAAGTGGACGTTTCCATGATATTTTACAACAAACATTTGAAGAGTACTGCATGATGCGTGAGCGTGTGCATCATAATCGTAAGCCAATGACTTTAATGGACATGGCAACAATTGCAATGAAAGAACAACGCAAATTAGGATCATTAAATGATTTAGAAGTTTCAGATGAAATCAATGCGTGCAGCATCTATATCGATGTTGATGTTGATGGAGAAACTGAACCATGGTTATTAATGTTCAAAAATGAAACACATAACCATCCAACAGAAATCGAACCATTTGGTGGAGCCTCAACATGTATCGGAGGAGCTATTCGTGACCCACTATCAGGGCGCTCTTATGTTTACCAAGCGATGCGTATTAGCGGTGGAGCAAATGTTTTAGAAACAGTAGAAGAAACAATGGAAGGAAAGCTTCCACAAAAAATTATTTCTAAACGTTCAGCTGATGGAAATAGTTCATATGGAAATCAAATTGGTTTACCAACAACATTCGTTCGTGAAATTTATCATGAAGGATATAAAGCAAAACATATGGAGGTTGGAGCAGTTGTCGGAGCTGTTAAAGCAAGTGACGTTCGTCGTGAAAAGCCTGAAGCAGGGGATATTATTGTTTTATTAGGTGGACGTACAGGACGTGATGGAATCGGTGGTGCAACTGGATCATCAAAAGCCCACACTGAAACATCAATTCAAACGGCTTCATCAGAAGTTCAAAAAGGAAATGCACCAACTGAGCGTAAAATCCAACGCTTATTCCGTAACGGTGAAGTGACTCGTTTAATCAAAAAATGTAACGACTTTGGAGCAGGTGGGGTTTGTGTTGCCATCGGTGAGTTAGCAGATGGATTAAATATTGACTTAAATGCTGTTCCTGTCAAGTATAGCGGATTAAATGGAACAGAACTTGCCGTATCAGAATCGCAAGAACGTATGGCGGTCTTAGTAGCTAAAGAAGATGTGAATGCATTAATTGAGTTCGCGAATAAAGAAAATTTAGAAGCAACAATCGTAGCAGAAGTGACAGATACTAACCGTTTAGTGATGAACTGGAACGGACGTGCCATCGTTAACTTATCACGTGAATTCTTAGATACAAATGGAGCACGTCAATCAACTAATATTATCGTACCAACTGATTTAGAAGATAATCCATTTGTAAGTAAAGTAGAAGGAAAATCAATTAAAGAAAAATTCTTAAATAACTTAAAACAACCAAACGTTGCCTCACAACAAGGAATGGTTGAAATGTTCGATTCGACTATCGGAGGAACAACTGTTTTAATGCCTTACGGTGGGAAATATCAATTAACTGAAACAGAAGGTTCAGTTCATAAAATTCCACTTCGTCATGGAGTGACAAACACTGTCAGTATGTTAACTTACGGATATAATCCTGAGATTACATCATGGTCACCATTCCACGGATCAGCTTATGCTGTCGTTGAATCAATGGCTAAAATCGTGGCATTAGGTGGTAAATGGCAAGGAATTCGTTTCTCATTCCAAGAATATTTCCGTCGTTTAGGTCAAGATCCTAAGAACTGGGGACAACCATTTGCAGCTTTATTAGGATCAATTTACGTTCAAAAAGGATTTGGCTTACCAGCAATTGGTGGGAAAGATAGTATGAGTGGTTCATTTGAAGATTTACACGTTCCACCAACATTAATCTCATTCGCAGTACAAGTTGAAAAAGCAAATAAAATTTTATCACCAGAATTTAAAGCCCCAGAACATTATATTTACTTAATTAAACATGAACCAACCAAAGATTTAATGCCAAATATCGAACAATTAAAAGAAAACTTTAACTTTATCTATGACATGGTTACCATTGGTCATATCAAATCTGCCTTCACAATTAAACAAGGTGGGATTGCTGAAGCGATTGCTAAAATGTCATTTGGTAATAAAATTGGAGCAAATATTAAAACAGGCTATGATTTATTTAACTTAGAATTAGGTTCAATCATTGTTGAATCCGATCGTCCATTATTATTCGATCAGGCACACTTATTAGGAAAAACAACAACTGATCCGTTAATCGTAATCAACCAAGAAGTCATTACCATTGAGGAGAGCTTAGCTGCATGGCAAGGAACATTTGAAAACTTATATCCAGTCGCATCTGTAGCTGAAGAAGCAAAAGTTCCAACAGTGAATTATGAAAATACAATCATCACAACGTCATCGTTAGGTGCAACACCCCAAGTCTTCTTACCAGTCTTCCCGGGAACAAACTGTGAGTATGATACTGCACGTGCTTTCGAACAAGCAGGAGCTAAATCAATGATTGATGTATTCTGTAACCAAAACCATCAAGATATCGAAGCGTCAATCGAACGTATGGTTAAACATATCAATGAATCACAAATTTTAATGTTATCAGGAGGATTCAGCGCCGGAGATGAGCCAGATGGATCAGGAAAATTCATTACATCAGTATTAATGAATGAACAAATCCGTGAAAGTATTGAAGGATTATTAGAGCGTGATGGATTAATTTTAGGGATTTGTAACGGATTCCAAGCCTTAATCAAATCAGGATTATTACCATATGGAAAATTTGGAATGGTGACAGAAGATTCACCAACATTAACGAAAAATGATATTAACCGTCATATGTCTAAAATTATTCGTACACGAATTGCGTCAAATAAATCACCTTGGTTATCAGGAACAAATGTTGGAGATATCCACAACGTAGCCATCTCACATGGAGAAGGGAAATTCGTTGCTAACGATGCTATGATCAAACAATTAATTGAAAATGGTCAAATTGCGACACAGTATGTTGACCTAGACGGAAAACCAACAATGAATGGAATCTATAATCCAAATGGATCAATTGCAGCCGTAGAAGGTATCACAAGTCCAGATGGACGCATTCTTGGTAAAATGGGACACTCTGAACGTATGGGTGAACAAATCTTTAAAAATGTACTAGGTGACTACGATCAATTAATCTTCCAAAGTGGAGTTAAATACTTTAAATAATATAAAAAGTTAGATAAAGCGGTTAGCTTCGCGTAAAAGTTATGAAAACTGGCAGTGACACATAGAGAGTCGCTAGACAGTTTGTAACTTTATAGCGAAGCTGCTATTTGAAACTAGATTGAGTAAAAAACAAGTAATTAGGATGAGAGAAGAAAGGAACCTTGAGAATAAACGATTCTAACTCCTCACAGAGGTTCGGAGAGTTTATTCAACCCACAGGATAAGACAAACTAGCTCCTAGCAAAAGCTCGGAGCGTTTGTCTAAAATTCCTTTCTATATTATATAGAGAGAAAATGGAGGGCATAGCCATGAATCAAGAGCGAGTAATGTTATACGAAGGAAAAGCAAAACAAATTTTTAAAACAGATGATGAAGCAAAAGTAATCATCCACTATAAAGATGATGCAACAGCATTCAATGGGGTAAAAAAATCAAGTATTGCTAACAAAGGAATTTTAAATAACGCGATTACAACTATCATTTTCGAAATGTTACAAAAACGTGGAGTTAAAACTCACTTCATCGAAAAATTAAATGACCGTGATCAATTATGTCACAAAGTTGAAATCGTACCATTAGAAGTTATTGTCCGTAACATCATCGCAGGAAGCATGGCAAAACGCTTAGGAATCGAAGAGGGAACAATTCCAAGCAATGTGGTATACGAATTATGCTACAAAAATGATGCATATGGAGATCCGTTAATCAATGACGATCATGCCGTAGCATTAGGATTAGCAACATATGAAGAATTAGCAACAATCAAAGAAATGACATTAGAAATCAACCAAGCCTTAATTGAGTTCTTCGATGCACAAGGAATCCGTTTAATAGACTTTAAAATTGAATTCGGACGTACAGAAGACGGGACAATCGTATTAGCAGATGAAATTTCACCAGATACATGCCGTTTATGGGACAAAGAAACAAACGAAAAATTAGACAAAGATCGTTTCCGTCGTGACCTTGGAAATGTAGAAGAAGCTTATATTGAAATTTTAAATCGCGTAAGTCGCTAAGGTGGGGAATATGTCAGAATTAGATTTATTTTTTGAAAATAAGATGAATGAAGAATGCGGTGTGTTCGGAGTATTTAACCATGAAAATGCAGCTGAATTAACTTATTACGGTCTTCATGCCCTTCAACATCGCGGTCAAGAAGGAGCAGGAATTGTCACAAGTGATGGAAAAATGCTTCATCAGCATAAAGGAGAAGGACTTGTTCGTAACGTCTTTACCCAACAAGATATCGATCGTTTAAAAGGAATCCATTCAATTGGTCACGTTCGTTATTCAACAGCTGGTGGAGGAGGAATCATGAATGTTCAGCCCTTCTTATTCCGTTCTCAATCTGGTCCACTTGGATTATGTCATAATGGAAACTTAGTTAATGCCAATCAATTAAAAGTGTATTTAGAAAATGAAGGAAGTATCTTTCAAACAACATCAGATTCAGAAATTTTAGCTCACTTATTAAAGCGTCAACGTGGAGATATGCTGACTGCTTTAAAAGAGTCATTACTTTATATCGAAGGAGCTTTTGCCTTCTTATTATTAAAAGAAAACGAAATGTACATTGCTTTAGATAAATTTGGTTTACGTCCACTATCACTTGGACGCATTGGGGACAATGGAATCGTTGTTGCCTCTGAAACTTGTGCTTTTGATGTTATCGGGGCTGAGTATATTCGTGACGTCAAACCAGGAGAAGTTATTCGTATCGATTTAGAGGGAATAACATCAGAACGATATGCAACAACATGTGATCAAAGTATGTGTAGTATGGAGTACGTTTACTTTGCACGCCCTGACAGTGACGTCGAAGGAATTAACGTTCATCAAGCTCGTAAAAATTGTGGTCGTATTTTAGCACAAGAAGCACCGATTGAAGCCGATATCGTAGTGGGTGTTCCTGATTCAGGATTAAGCGCGGCTATTGGATATGCCGAAGAGGCAAACATCCCATTCGAAATCGGAATGGTAAAAAATAAATATATCGGTCGTACATTCATTCAACCTTCACAAGCACTTCGTGAACAAGGTGTGAAAATGAAATTATCAGCTGTTCGTTCAATTGTTAAAGACAAGCGCGTGATTTTAATTGATGACTCAATCGTTCGTGGAACAACGTCTCGTAGAATAGTTGACATGTTGCGTGAGGCAGGAGCTAAGGAAGTCCATGTACGCATCGCTTCACCGGAAATTAAATTCCCATGTTTTTATGGAGTTGATTTCTCAACATATGATGAACTCATTGCGGCAACCCATACAACAGAACAAATTTGCGAAGTAATTGGTGCCGATTCACTTGCCTTCATCTCAGTTGATGGATTAACAAAAGGAGTGGGCCGTAGTCCAAAACTCGGAAAAAACTGCGGACAATGTGTCGCTTGTTTTAACGGGGATTACCCAACCTATTTATATGAAGATGTAAAATGTGCAAACAAAGAAGTTAAATAAGAGGTGGAAGAGAAATGAGTAAAGCATATGAACAATCTGGGGTTAGCTTAGAAGCAGGCTACGAATCGGTTAACCGTATTAAAAAACACGTAGCAAAAACACATCGCAAAGGGGTGTTCTCTGGAATTGGAGCTTTTGGAGCCATGTTTGACTTATCGTCCCTAAACTATAAACAACCCTTATTAGTTTCAGGAACAGATGGTGTTGGAACAAAATTAATGGTTGCTATTAAAGCTGATGTTCATGACACGATTGGAATTGACTGCGTAGCTATGTGCGTTAACGACATCGTTGTACAAGGGGCGGAACCATTATACTTCCTTGACTATGTAGCGGTTGGAAAAAATGAGCCTGCAAAAATTGAAGCTATTGTTAAAGGAGTGGCAGACGGATGTGAACAAGCAGGTGCTGCCTTAATAGGTGGAGAAACTGCTGAAATGCCAGATATGTATGACTTAGACCACTATGATTTAGCAGGATTTGCTGTTGGAGTTGTTGAAAAAGATCAATTAATCACAGGTGAAAAAGTAAAAGCAGGTGATGTCATCATAGGATTATTATCGAGCGGAATTCACTCAAATGGATACTCATTAGTCCGTAAAATCTTATTCAAAGATAACGACATCGATTTAAATACATATGAAGAATCATTAGGAATGACGGTTGGAGAAGCAGTATTAGCTCCAACGAAAATCTACGTTAAACCAATCTTATCTTTAATAAAAGAAGTGGATGTTCACGGGATGGCACACATTACAGGAGGAGGATTTGACGAAAATATTCCTCGTACTTTACCAGCAGGTCATGGGGTGAAAATTAATAAAGACTCATATCCAATGCCACCAGTCTTTAACTACTTAAAAGAATTAGGAAATTTAGATGAACGTGAAATGTATAACATCTTCAACATGGGAATTGGAATGGCGATCATCGTAGCAGCAGAAGATGTGGAAAAAGCAATGAGCATTTTAACAGAAGCAGGGGAACAACCACATATCATCGGTGAAGTAACGAATCACGAAGGAGTTCAATTAGTATGAAAAAAATAGTTGTTTTTGCATCAGGAAGTGGAAGCAACTTTCAAACTATCGTTGATAAGTTACATCAAAAAACATGTGAAGTGGCATTACTAGTTTGCGATAAACCAGGGGCTTACTGTTTGGAACGTGCAGAAAAACTGCATATTCCGACATTTGTCTTTAATCCAAAAGAATATGAAACAAAAGGCGACTTTGAAAAAGAAATCTGCGAACGATTAAATCTGATTCAACCAGACTTAATCGTCTTAGCAGGATATATGCGCATCATTGGGGAAACCTTACTCAATGCCTATGAAGGTAAAATTATTAATATTCATCCAGCATTATTACCTGCTTTTCCAGGTCGTGATGGAATCGGAGATGCTTTAAAGTATGGTGTGAAAGTCATGGGAGTGACTGTACATTATGTTGATGCAGGGATTGATACAGGAAATATTATTGATCAAGCATGCTTTAAACGAACAGGAAATGAAACAAGAGAAGAAGTTGAAATGCGTATTCACGCATTAGAACATGAGTTGTATCCGCAAGTTATTACGCAACTTTTACAAGCTTAGGAGGAGTACGAGAGATGAAACGTGCATTAGTTAGTGTATCAGACAAGACAAACTTAGTATCATTCGTTCAAAACTTAGTCGAATTAGGATATGAAATTATCTCAACTGGGGGAACAAAGAAAACATTAGAAGAAGCAGGGATGAACGTTATCGCTATTGATGAAGTGACAGGATTCCCAGAAATCTTAGAAGGACGCGTTAAAACCTTACATCCAATGGTACACGGTGGATTATTAGCAAAACGCGATGATGCCCATCACCAAGCACAAGTTGCCGAAAATAACATCGAATACATCGATTTAGTTTGTGTCAATTTATACCCATTCGCTAAAACCATCCAAAACCCTGAAGCCACTCACGAAGATAAAATCGAAAATATCGATATCGGTGGACCATCAATGTTACGTTCAGCAGCGAAAAACTTTAATGATGTCACAGTAGTTGTCGATGCAAATGATTACGATTTAATCATTTCTGAAATTCGTGAGCATGGAAACACAACCTTAAAAACACGTCAAATGTTAGCTGGAAAAGTCTTTAACCATACAGCGGCATACGATGCGATGATCGCTAACTATTTTAATGAAATTAACGAAGTAGAAGTCCCAGAAAAATTAACAGTAACTTATGACTTAAAACAAACCTTACGTTACGGGGAAAACCCACACCAAAAAGCAGCATTTTATCAAACATTACAACAACCATCATATAGTGTTGTATCGAGTGAGCAATTACATGGGAAAGAATTATCTTACAATAACATCGCAGATGCAAACGCAGCTTTAGAAATTTTACAAGAGTTTGAAGGAGCTGCAGCCGTTGCGGTTAAACATATGAATCCATGTGGAGTAGGACTTGGAACAACAATTGAAGAAGCTTATGCAAAAGCTTATGAAGCCGATCCAACATCAATCTTCGGTGGAATTGTTGCCTTAAACCGTGAAGTATCGAAGCAATTAGCTGAAGAATTACATAAAATCTTTTTAGAAATCGTCATTGCACCAAGCTTCACAGAAGAAGCGTTAGAAGTTTTAAAACAAAAGAAAAACATTCGCTTATTAACAACAGATATGAGCCAACGTCTACAACCAGGACAAAAATTAGTTTCAGTTAAAGGTGGATTATTAGTTCAAGAATTAGACACAGTTCAAGTGAAAAAAGAAGATTTAGAATGTGTCACTGAAGTTAAACTAACGGAAGAAGACTTAGAACAATTATTATTCGGATTCCAAGTTTGTAAACATGTTAAATCAAATGCCATTACTTTAGTTAAAAATGATATGACAATTGGAGTTGGAGCTGGACAAATGAATCGTGTTGGATCAGCTAAAATTGCTTTAGAGCAAGCTGGAGCATTAGCACAAGGTGCTTACTTAGCATCTGATGCTTTCTTCCCAATGTCGGATACAGTTGAATTAGCTGCAAAATACGGAATCAAAGCGATCATTCAACCGGGTGGATCAATTAAAGACCAAGACTCAATTGATGCATGTAATAAATATGGAATCGCAATGGTCTTCACAAAAGTTCGTCATTTTAAACATTAATTGAAGCGGGAATAGAGGAGAAAGAAATGAAAGTCTTAGTTATTGGACGCGGTGGACGCGAACATGCAGTCGTTAAAAAATTAGCTCGTGATTCAAAAGTAACAGAAATTTTCTGTGCACCAGGAAATGACGGAATGATTGAAGCAACATTAGTTCCGATTGAAGAGACTGATGTAAATGCATTAGCTATCTTTGCAAAGGAAAATCAAATTGATTTAACCATCGTAGGACCAGAAATGGCATTAATGGCTGGAGTTGTTAATAAATTTAATGAATTAAACTTACCGATATTTGGTCCAACAAAAGAAGCCGCTTTAATCGAAGGGAGTAAAGCATTCGCTAAATACATGATGTCGAAATATAACATTCCTACGGCTGCTTATGGAGAGTTTACTCAAGTAGATGAAGCATTAGCCTACTTAAAAACTCAATCGATGCCAATCGTTATTAAAGCCGATGGTTTAGCAGCTGGAAAAGGTGTTGTTATTTGTCAAACATTAGAAGAAGCTAATCAAACAGTAAAAGAAATGCTTTTAGACCGTAAATTTGAAGATGCCTCTTCAAAAGTAGTCATTGAAGAATTTTTAGAAGGTGAAGAATTCTCATTAATGGCTTTTGTATCAAATGATATTTATAAAGCCATGCCAATTGCACGCGATTATAAACGTGCATATGATAATGATAAAGGTCTCAATACAGGTGGAATGGGGAATCATAGTCCACACCCATTAATTTTAGATACTGATTATGAAGAAGCTATTCAAACTGTTATTGAGCCAATGACCAAAGCGATGATTGAAGAAGGAATCCCATTTACAGGAATCTTATATGCTGGACTCATGAAAACAGCAAATGGAATTAAAGTGATTGAATTCAATGCACGTTTTGGAGATCCTGAAACAGAGGTATTACTACCTCGTCTTGAAACAGAATTAACAGATATTATATTCTCTTTACTTGATGGAAAAGATATCGAATGTGTTTGGTCGGATCAAGCCACAGTAGGAGTTGTATTAGCAGCAAAAGGATATCCAAGTTCATCTGTCAAAGGAACTGTGATTGAAGGACTTGAAAACTTAGTAGATGTCGATGTCTGTCATATGGGAACAAAACTAGTAGATGGAAAGATTACATTAAATGGTGGACGTGTTCTGTTTGTGGTTGGAAGTGGAAACACATTAGAAGAGGCACGCCAAAAAGTTTATAAAGAAATTCAAAAAATTAATTGTGATGATCTATTCTATCGAACTGACATCGCAAAAAAAGCAACAAGTTGCTAAACATAGCATAAAGGGAGATGAGTAGCAATCTCCCTTTATATATTAAAAAAAACATTAGTAGATAATGACAAATTAAGGAAAAAGACGTATTTTATATATATACTGTTATTTATAAAGAAGTGGGTGACACAAATGAGTAAGATTTTATTTACACCTGGTCCTACGAATGTGCCTGAAGAAATTAGACAAGTATTAGGACAAGACTTAATTCATCATCGAATGGCAGATTATCATCAACTATTAAAAGAAATTAATGAAGATTTAAAAGTTGTCTTTGATACTAACAATGATGTTTTGATCCTAACATCATCTGGGACAGGATCGATGGAATCAACAATCGTCAACTTGTTCTCGACAAATGATGAAGTCTTAGTCATTAATACAGGATGGTTTGGGGAAAGATTTATTGAAATCTGTCAAGTTTATGGATTACAAGTTCATGAATTACGTTATGAGTGGGGAAAAACTTATAATGTAGTAGATGTTGAGGAGATTTTAGAAAAATATCCAGCAATCAAAGGAATCTTTGTTACCTATCATGAAACTGCAACAGGTGTTGTGAATAATCTTGAACAATTAGGAAATTTAACAAAAAATACAGATCGTCTTTTAATTGCGGACTGTATTAGTGGAATGATCGTTCAACAGTTTCATTTAGATGAATGGGGAGTTGACTGTGCAGTCGCTAGTAGCCAAAAAGGATTTTTACTTCCTCCCGGACTTAGCTTTGTTGCTTTAAGTAATAAGGCAAAAGAAGCAGTAGAACATTCAAACATTCCAAAATATTATTGGGACTATCGTAAGTATTTGAATTATTTTTACAACAAAGCTGAGCAACCATTTACACCAGCTATTTCAATCGTTGTAGCATTACAAGCCGCATTGCGTCAACTATTAGCAAAAGGATTACCTCAAATTATCGAGGACAAACAATCCATTCGTAAATATGCTGAAGATAAATTTAAAGAGTTAGGATTTACTTTATTTATTGAAGATGAATCCATTCGAGGAAATGTATTAGTGCCTGTTATCGTTCCAAAAGATATAGATGGAAGCAAGTTAACAGCACTAATTGATGAACGATATGACTTCACCGTTGCGGGAGGAATGGGAATTTACGCTGGAAGAATGCTACGCGTTGGAATTATCGGAGAAATCACAGAAAGGGAGATTGACTTACTAATTGAATACATTAAGGAAGTTCTTCCTGAATGTAAAAAGTAAGAAGAAAGGGGACAACGTAATGAAGCCACAATTTGAATTAGAACGTAACACCGCAGTTATCAACTTTTCCGCACACTACTGTAATACAGAAGATGAGTTATTAAATAGCCAAGGATTCGAACGAGTTTTAACAAGATTCTTAAAAAAATTAAAGAAGAAAGAATCAGCAGTATATGAGCAATTATCTTACGTATGCGGGGAAGGGCAAATCGCAAGCGAATTGACTTCGTTATTTAAGTTATTATTAGTTTTAGAAATTGACGAAATCATGCAGATGAATCGTTCGTTCATCGTTTTATTACAACATAAAGACACATTAATTGAATTTATTGAAGCACTTTATGATTATTGGCGTCAATTAGAACGTTATAGTATTATCTATAACAGTGCAGAAGGAACAGGTATTCAGAAAATCAAATTTATTGAAGCAAATAATTCATTTACAAACTTAGTATTAAAAGTTTACCGTACCATTGAAGAGCGTTTATTCGGACACCACCAAAACGTTTATCGCCAGTTAATTGTAGGTGCCAATGCAGGCTTAGTTTTAAATGAAATTCAATGGGATATCCCAATGCAATATATGGGATTACGTTATCCTGCTTTTATTGAATCAATCGTATTAACACCACCATTCATCACTTATCCAAAACGTACAAAACGTGATGGAATCTTCGAAGAAGTCTTTGAAAATCCATTAGATGGATTATACTTAGATCCAAATAACTGGTTCGTTTACCCTGCTAAAGTAGGAACAGCATTAGCTTATGTCTACTTCCACCGTGATTTCATGGCGCAGGGTGTCACAATGTGTAATTTATTCGAACTAGCAGACTTAGAAGAATGTCAAAATCGTAAACCAGACTTAATTTATGTATATGGTAATAAAGATAAAGAGGATCGCGCAGTCTTCTATCAAGATAAAGCAAATGACATTATGATTGGATATGCTTCATATAGCGAAGACCATGACTACTTCGGATACATGAAAAAAATGATCTTAACCTTATATAATGTTAAAATGATTAATGAAAAGAAACTTCCACTACACGGTGCTATGATTGAATTAACATTAAAAAGTGGAAAACAAAGTAATATCGTTGTGATCGGAGATAGTGGAGCAGGTAAATCTGAAACATTAGAAGCCGTACGTATGATTGCTGAAGATGAAATCAAAGAAATGAAAACAATCTTTGATGATATGGGAACTTTATCATTAGAAAAAGGAGAAATCCGTGCATATGGTACTGAGATTGGAGCCTTTGTTCGTCTAGATGATTTAGATACAGGATATGCATATCGTACAATTGACCGTAGTATCTTCATGAATCCAGATAAAACAAATGCTCGTATCGTTATCCCGGTAGCAACATATAAAGATATTACAACGGGTCGCCCTATTGATATGTTCTTATATGCTAACAACTATGAAGAAGGAGGAGAAGAATTCGAATTTTTCAATAATGTTGAGGAAGCTAAAGCTGTATTCGTTCGGGGAGCGCGTAAAGCTAAAGGAACAACAACAGAAACAGGATTAGTAGAATCATACTTCGCTAACCCATTTGGCCCGGTTCAGTTAAAAGATCAAACAGACCCATTAATTGATAAATACTTTGAGAAGCTATTTGATAAGAATATCAAAGTTGGTCAATTACGTACACGTTTAGCAATTGAAGGTCAAGAACATTCAGGACCACGTAAAGCCGCTGAACAATTATTAGCTTTTATTAAAGAACAATAAAAGAGAGGAGAGGGAATCAAGAATTCCCTCTTTTTAATATAAATATATAATAATAAGTATAGATTATTTAAATTTATAAAAAAAATCATTAAAATAGAATTGACGATTTATATAAATGATGATATTATAAGTGAGTCGTCAATGAGAGACATACCAAATAACCAAAATTAAAAAAGTTTAAAAAGTGTTTGACAGAAAGAGACAGATATGATAAACTAATAAAGTCGCCAAAACAAGGTGACATGAAGTTCTTTGAAAACTAAACAGAACGTCAACAAACATTTATTTAAGAATTAAGT
>OOCW01001311.1_pt1 | contig 18078 bp, 14 predicted proteins | sample 1671201 | NCBI WGS metagenome assembly OOCW01 (sample SAMN06348132, study PRJEB24527) | human gut metagenome | biome: human gut; feature: ankylosing spondylitis patient; material: feces | host: Homo sapiens | place: China | collected 2015-10
TCTTAATGGATGTAGAACCTTATATTGAAGAACCAGGTTTCACAATGGTGCCAATGCGTTATGTAGCACAAGGGTTTGGACTTGAAGAACAAGACATTATGTATGATAAAGAACAAGGTACAACTACACTTTTTGCAGGAGGACGTATTATTCAGCTCACTAAAGGTAGCAAAGTAGCTATGGTAAATGGTGCGCAGGCTCAAATGCAAGTACCTGTTATTATTAAAAGTGGTAGAACATTCGTATCTGTAAGTGAAGTAGGTAGGCTTCTAGGTGTAAAATCTTCATGGAATAATGAGACAAAAGAAGCAACTTTCAAATATGAAGGATAACCTGATACGAGAAGAGGAAAAGAAGAGGCTATACTGCAGAACCTTATTTTGCAGTATAGCCTCTTTTGTATAAGTGATATTGTAGACCTGTCCCCAAACTTAGTAGGCGTTTTTATTGATGAAGCCTTTGAAGATTGTGAGAATGATGATTTTAAGGTCGAGGCCGAAGGTCCAGTTTTCGATGTAATAGAGGTCGTGTTCGATGCGATCTTCGATAGAAGTGTCGCCACGTAGACCGTTAACTTGCGCCCATCCAGTAATGCCTGGACGTACTAGATGTTTAATCATATAGCGTGGAATTTCTTCTTTGAATTTATCTACGAAGAAAGGACGTTCTGGTCTTGGACCTATTACGGACATATCACCTTTTAATACGTTGAAGAATTGTGGTAATTCATCAATGCTTGTTTTGCGCATAAAGTTACCCCACCAAGTTTTACGAGGGTCATTTTTTGTAGTCCATTTATCCATTTCTTCTTCATCTGTTTGAAGACGCATAGAGCGGAATTTATACATGTTAAATGTTTTACGATCTAAGCCAACACGTTCTTGCTTAAAGATAATAGGACCTGGTGAAGTACACTTAACCATAATTGCTGAGAATAACAAAAGTGGACTTGTTAGTAAGATGGCAAATAATGAAAAGACAATATCAAAGCTTCTTTTAAGGAAGTTTTTAAATAAATTATCTAAAGGAATATGTCTTGTATCAATAATTGGTAAGCCATCTAAATCATCAATATAAGGCCTGGCTGGTACATATTTATAGTAATAAGGTACAATTTGAGTTTTAATACCCGCTTTTTCACAAGATGAAATAATGTAGCCGAGTTGGGTGGCATTATGCTCTTCTGTAGCAATCATTACGATATCAATATAAGTGCTCTCTAATAGTTTAGGAAGATTAGAAATGTTACCTATGATTTTATGACCACAGAAGTTACTGTCTTTAGTGGCAGTTGTTTCATCATAAGTTGAAATATTTAAATCCACTATATTATGCTCTTTACTCAAGCAAGTTGAAGCCGCCTCATCTAATGTATGTACTATATCATTTGATAGATTAGTATCATGCCACTGGATAGGGTGGCTAGTTTCAGTACTTACGACACCGATTACATTGTAGCCCCAAAAAGGATTTTTATGAAGTTTACGAATAAGTTTAGAAGATGTTTCACAAGTACCTATAATGAGGCAGTGTTTGAGATTATAGCCTTTTTTGCGGTATTTGCGTAAGAAGAGACGGACACAGCTTCTACAACTAACAGTTAAAATACAATTATAAGCAAAGAAGTAGAATAAAACATATCGTGCAAAGTCTAATTCTTTAAGCAGATAGAGATAGGCCATAAGCACTAGGAGACCGATTGTATTAGAACCAAGGATTTTAGTTGCCTCGTGTGTGAGGGATTTAATGCGCTTAGAACTATATAAATCAAGCCAACTATACAGCAATAGATATACTGGAATAGTCGCTATAATGAATGAGAGTGAACGTTCAAAAGAGAGCGCAATAACACCATCGTCCATAATATAAAATCTAGTAATATATGCTCCCACAAAGGAGATTAATATAATAAAAATATCTAGAAAAACTTGTAGGCCATTAAAATATTTTTGATTTTCCCGAATCATAATTTCCTCCTAAGTTATTAATTCATAGCAAAGCTGTAAACATTATACCATAGTTGGAAAGTAAATGCCCATTAGTATAAATTGGACAATATCTTGCCTTCCTTAAAAAGGAATAGTTGATTTTATAGAATATATAGTAATATAATGCTATACTAGGAATAAATATGTTAAGGAGTTGAGGTGTTATTTATGGCGGAAAATCAAACGCAAAGTAAAGCATTAAGCAAGCAAGAGAAGCTAGAAAAGCGTAATGCAATAGTGAATAAAATCATGTTTATACCAATTCTTATAGCATTAGCAATTATCCCGTTAATTGTTAGATTGCAAATTGTTGAACCTGATGTAAATGTTGCAATTGCTATGGGAACAAGTAAGTTCGCAGATTTCTTTTCAAGCTACAAAGCTAGTTTTATTATACTCACAGCTATTCTAATGTTAGTGATAAGCTTCTTAGTTGTCCAAAAAGATATGATTAAAAGAGATAAGGTAACAAGTATATATATGATATGTAGTGGTGTATTTCTTTTAATAAGTTTAATCGCTACAGTAATGTCTGATTACTCTTCATCAGCTTGGTGGGGAATTCCAGATAGAGCAGAAGGAATGGTTATAACAGCTTGTTATATTTTATTTTTAATGTATACACTGATGACATTTAAGAAATATGAGGATTATAAATACATAGTCATAGCACTTTCAATCGTAGTGGTAGTATCTAGTTTTATTGGCTACTTCCAATATGTAGGAAAAGATCTAATGGTACACAATGATTTTGTTAAGAATATCATTATTTCTAAAGCAGATCAGGAAAAAATCAATGGCATATCAGGACTGATTGATAAAGGAACAATTTACGGAACAATGTTCCACTATAACTATGTAGGTTCTTTCGCAGCTATGATGGTGCCACTTTTTGTGACATTAACTTTATTCTTAAAAGGTAATAAGTGCAAAGTTTTCTGTGGCATTATGAGTTTAGCTTCTGTTTTCTTATTATTTGGTAGTACATCAAGAGCTGGTCTTATTGGATTTGGTGTAGCGCTTCTTGTAGGGGTTATCGTATTTGCTAATAAGATTATTAAAAAGTGGAAGGTTGTCATTCCAGTTATTTTAGCAGCAGTACTTGTTGTATTTGGCTTTAATGTAGCAACAGGGGGTAAAATCTTTAATAGATTACCAGCACTTTTAAACGATATAACAAGCATTGTGCAAGGTTCAGATGAAAAAATTAATTACAAAGATCATATTCCAGTAAGAAATGTAGTTATTGAAGATGGTACAGCAACACTTGAAACACAAGATGATGCATTAACATTTAAAGCAGAAGGTGAAAATGTTAAAACATATGACAAAGCTGGCCAGCCTGTAAACTATACATTAACAGATGGTATCTATACAACAGACGATAGTAGATTTAACTACATCACATATAGAATGACTCAAACAGAATTATTAAAAGAAGGTGAATCTCCAGCACCTATTGTACGTGTCATTGTACGTACTAGTGTAGCAGGTTCTCAAAAAGATATTGAGGCCTTCTTATTTAAAGTAGATCCAAATGAAGGACTTTATGCAATTAATGATATTGCAGAGCAAAAAATCGAGCTCAAAGATGCACCATACATTGGTTTTGAAGGAAAAGAAAAATTAGGTTCTGCCAGAGGATATATTTGGTCAAGAAGTCTTCCTTTATTAAAAGAAACATGGCTTATTGGTAAAGGACCAGATACATTCCCATTAGTATTCCCTCAAAACGATATCTTTGCAAAATGGTGGGCATATGATACACCTAATATGATTGTAGATAAACCACACAATTTATATTTACAATTTGCCATTAATAATGGTGGGCTTGCATTACTTGCATTCCTCGTATTAATTGGCACATATATTGTAAACTGCTTTAAGCTTTATGCTTTTAGAGGTTACTATGAAAACAAAGAAATCATAGGTATGGCCACATTCTTAGCAGTAGTAGGTTACTTAGGCGCTGGATTCTTCAATGACTCAGTTGTTTCAGTAGCACCTATTTTCTGGATTCTCCTAGGGGTAGGAATGGCGATCAACTATATGATTAATAAAGAGAGAGTAGAAATTGAGCGACGTGTAGCACATGCTACAATTGATATAAAAACTAAGAAACATCTAGCTAAATAAGCTAGGTGTTTCTATAAGTTCCTGTTTATAAAGATAGAAATATTTTGCTTGAAATATAAAGTATGAAGTATAAATATTTTTATCTTTATATATAGGAATATATATATGTATTTATATAAATAGAAGTATATAATGTGAGATGCATAGTAGTACAGAGAATTATAAATAAGGCAAGGAGAGAAGGTAGATGAAGGGCATTATTTTAGCAGGTGGTTCAGGGACTAGATTATATCCAATTACAAAGGCCATCTCAAAACAAATCTTACCTATTTATGATAAGCCAATGATTTACTATCCACTTTCAACATTGATGTTAGCAGGAATTAGAGAAATATTGATTATTTCTACGCCAAGAGATTTACCAGTGTTTGAAGCGTTATTAGGTGATGGCAGCAACTTGGGCTTATGCATTCAATATGCCGTTCAAGAAGAACCTAAAGGATTAGCACAGGCCTTTATTATAGGTGAAGAATTTATAGGCAATAATAAAGTTGCATTGGTATTAGGGGATAATGTTTTTTATGGTCAAGGGTTTAGTGGTATACTTCAAGAAGCAGTTAAACTTCAAGAAGGTGCAATTATATTTGGGCATTATGTAAGAAAGCCTGAGGCTTTTGGTGTAGTAGAATTTGATGGGGAAGGCAATGTGATTTCTATTGAAGAAAAGCCTCAAGTACCTAAATCACACTATGCAGTACCAGGTCTTTATTTCTATGATAATGATGTGATTAAAATTGCTAAGGGGATAGAGCCATCAGCAAGAGGAGAACTAGAAATTACAGATATACACAAGGCTTATCTTGAAAAAAATAAGCTGAAGGTACAGCTCTTTGGAAGAGGAATGGCATGGTTAGATACAGGAACTTGTGAAGGTTTAGCAGAGGCTTCTAGTTTCGTACAAACTATTCAAAAGAGACAAGGACTATATATTGCCTGTATTGAAGAAATAGCTTATCGTCAAGGTTGGATTAGTAAAGAACAATTAACTATTTTAGGCAAGGAAATGGAAAAAACAGAGTACGGTGAGTATTTATTAAACTTAATATAAAAAGTAATATTCCATGACAACATAAGATAAGACAGCTAAGGAGGAGAATATGAGAAATATACTGGTAACTGGTGGTGCCGGGTTTATAGGTAGTAACTTTATCATTTATATGTTAGAGCACTATAACTACAATATCATTAATTTAGATTGTTTAACTTATGCAGGTAATTTAGATAATCTAAGAGAAGTAGATGGATGTGCAAACTATACTTTTATAAAGGGTGATATTACAGATAAAGTATTAGTTGAGCAGATCTTTGAAAAACATAATATAGATATAGTTATCAATTTTGCAGCAGAGTCTCATGTAGACCGTAGTATAGAGAATCCGGCTATATTTTTAAAAACAAATGTACTAGGCACACAAGTGTTACTTGAAGCAGCTAAGAAATACTGGAAGGTGAATCCGGAGGATAAATATAGTAGAGAGTTTAAGTTAAATAAAAAGTTTATCCAGATTTCAACGGATGAGGTATACGGTACACTTGGCGCAGAAGGAAGGTTTACAGAGCTAACACCGTTAGCACCAAATAGTCCATATTCAGCATCGAAGGCTAGTGCAGACCTAATGGTACGTGCTTATTATGAGACATATGGTATGCCAATTAATATTACAAGATGTTCAAATAATTATGGGCCATGTCAGCATCCTGAAAAATTGATCCCTCTTATTATCACTAACTGTAAAAAAAATCAAGAAATTCCTATATACGGAGATGGAATGCAGATTAGAGACTGGTTATATGTAGAAGACCACTGTAGTGCTATTGCAAAAGTAATGCATGAAGGCGAGCTAGGTGAAGTGTATAACATTGGTGGTAATAACGAACGTTACAATATAGAGATTGTTAAAGAAATACTTAAGCTTCTTGGAAAGGAAGAAACACTTATTAAATATGTTCAAGATAGACCAGGACATGATAGACGTTATGCTATTGATAATACGAAAATCACTACTAAGTTAGGGTGGCAGCCACAACATAACTTTAAAGAAGGTATTCAAAAGACAGTAAGTTGGTATATGCAAGACAAAGAAGAACGATAAATTAAAGAAGTAGTGAGTAAGCAATGAAAATATTAAAAGCAGTGTTTATGCTATTAGACATTAGCATAACAGGAATTATAATGTACCTTACAAAATCTAAGCATCAAAAGCCGGTATGGATTATTTCTGAACGTGAAGATCAAGCGCAAGATAATGGTGTAGCCTTTTTTGAGTACTTAAATCAAAAGCATCCAGAAATAGAGAGTTACTATATTCTAAAGAAGCATGATAGGAATATTCCTAAAGTACAAGCCATAGGTAAGGTGCTGGTAAAAGGGTCTTTTAAACATAAACTATATTTTCTAAGAAGTGAAGTTGTTGCAAGTACAGAGAAAAATATTATTGAACCTTGGGGCAGTAATATCTTCTATAAATATATAGGCAGATATTTTCCTAAGAAGCTAAAGGTATTTTTACAACATGGGATTACAGATAAGGATGTAAGTCATGTATATGGTAAGGCAGTAAGTGCTTTTGATTTATTTGTAACAGCCGCAACTAGAGAATCAGCATTTATCATAGATAAGTTTGGGTATCCAGAAGAAGAGGTCATTAATGTAGGTTTTCCTAGATATGATAAATTAACGCTAAATCAAGAGAATAAGCAAGAACAAAAGCTTATATTATTCATGCCAACGTGGCGAAGATATTTAAATGATTTAGCTAGAGAGGATAAGGCTTATCAAGTAGAAGCTAAGAAAGCTTTTATAAAATCTAGTTACTATAAGGCAGTACAAGGGCTGATAAGTGATGAAAGAGTAAAGCAATTATTAGAAGAGGCAAACTATAAGATGATATTTGTGACACATCATGGGATGAATGCCTTTAAGGATACTTTTAAATCGGGTGCACATATAGCAATACGTAGTTCAGAAGAAGTAGAGATTTCAAACCTACTAAAGGAAGCAGAAATCTTTATTACAGATTACTCAAGTGTTCACTTTGATTCGGCTTACTTAGGAAATGTGAACTTATACTATCAATTTGATATTGCTGACTTTAGAGAAGGACATGCCAATGCATCTTACTTTGACTATGAAGTAGATGGATTTGGAGAAGTTTCGTATAACCAAGAGGAGTTAATTAATCACCTAGCAGCAGCAATTAGTCAAAAAGGTATAAGAAAAGAGAAGTTTGACCAAAGGGTGAAGGCATTCTTTACTTATACAGATCATGCAAATTGTGAAAGATTGTATGAGGAAATTATAAAGCGTAATAATAAAAATAACAAAATGAATAATGAAGTAAATTCGTAAGAAGGAGTAGTCTAGTGCAAGATATATCTATTATTGTAAGAACATCTGTAAGATATATTTTTTTAGATAGGGCCTTACAAGATATCAAAAAACAAACCTATAAGGATTGGAAAATTATTTTAGTTAATGATGGAGGTTCTAATGAGAAGATTAATGCGATTATTGAGCAAAATCAGTTAGAACCAGAGCAATATGAAATCATTGATAATACAGGGGATTTAGGGTTAAATAAAGCCATTAACCTAGGTACCAGAGCTGTAAAAACAGAATTCGTAGTCATTCATGATGATGATGATACTTGGGATGAAACCTTTTTAGAAGAGACCTTAAAGTATTTAAAGCAACATAAAGAAGCTATGGGTGTAGTCACACATACAAATCAGGTGCTAGAAAAGGTAATTGGTGAAAAGATTAAAATAGAGAAAGTAAAACCTTTTAACTATCAATTAAAAGATGTGATAAGTATCTATGACCTTATTAAGAACAACCTGTATTCACCTATTTCATTTGTTTATAGAGCCAAAATTTATGATGAGATAGGATATTATGATGAGTCATTAGAAGTATTAGAGGATTGGGACTTTAATATTAGATTTCTAATGAAGCATGATATTTATGTTATTGAAAAGCCATTAGCTAATTATCATATTAGAAAGCAAAGTGATATGCAAGCAGCCTTTAAAAATACGGTAGTTGCAAAAAGAAAATTGCATTATAAATATGATACGCTTATTAGAAATAAGTATTTAAGATATGATTTAGAAAATGGACAAGTAGGAATGGGCGTTTTAATGAATATATTAAAGTGGTCAGATAACCGTGTCATAAGAAAATTAAAACAGTATTTAAAAAGGTAATAGAGGAGGCATAAAATGATTAGACATCTTAAAACCTTTTATAATTATAGAGCATTATTATGGGAATTTGTAAAAAAGGATATTAAATTAAAATATAGAAATTCGTTTTTAGGGATTTTATGGAGTATGTTAAACCCACTTTTAATAATGATTGTTTTAACATTTATTTTCTCTAATATCTTTAAAAACTCTATTCCAAACTTCCCTGTATATTGTTTAACAGGAAGATTAATTTATGATTTCTTTTCACAAGCTACGAATCAATCAATGGTAAGTATTACGAGTAAAAGTACATTAATTAAGAAAATCTATGTACCGAAGTATTTATATCCATTATCAAGGGTGATATCTTCATTTATTATTTTCTTAATCTCATTAATACCATTATTACTCATTATGCTTGTAACAAAAGTAAAGTTAACAGCAATGAGTTTACTAGTTGTATTCCCATTAATAAGTTTAGTTGTACTTTCACTAGGAGTAGGGTTATTCCTTGCCACAGTTAATGTATTCTTTAGGGATATGCAACATTTATACTCTGTTGTTTTATTAGTTATTATGTATATGTCAGCAATCTTTTATTCAGTAGACATTATTGATCCTAGATATGCATTTGTATTAAAGTTTAATCCTATTTTTCCAATGATATCAGTGTTTAGAGATTGTCTCATCAATGGGCAAATCACAGGTGGGGGCAATTGGATATTATGTGCTGTCTACCCTGTTTTAGCGTTAGGCATTGGATTAATTACATTCTATAAACAACAAGATAAATTTATTCTTAATATATAGGAGAATGATAGATGAATGACTTTATAATAAAACTTGAGCATGTAGGCATGCATTATAGGAAAACAACACAAAAGGTAGATTCCTTTAAGGAGTATTTCATTAGACGCATTAGAAAACAAATTGCCTATGAAGAATTTATTGCTTTAAATGATATTAACCTAACCATAGGAAAAGGTGAAGTCGTTGGTTTTGTAGGACTTAATGGTGCAGGAAAAAGTACATTACTTAAACTTATTTCTGGCGTTCAAAAGCCAACAGTAGGTAAAGTAACAGTTAAAGGAAAGGTATCTCCACTTTTAGAACTAGGTGCAGGATTTGATAATGATTTAACTGGAAGAGAAAACATTAAACTAAATGGTTTAATCTTAGGATATAGTAAAGAGTTTATTAAAGAGAAAACAGAAGAAATCATAGAGTTTGCTGAGCTTAAAGACTTTATTGATACACCTATTAAAAATTATTCTTCGGGTATGAGAGCAAGATTAGGCTTCGCCATTGCTACAGTTGTAACGCCACAAATATTAATTGTAGATGAGGTACTATCAGTAGGGGATGGTCGATTTAAAAAGAAAAGTGAAGAACGAATGATAGAGCTTATAAAATCAGATGCTACAGTATTGTTTGTTTCACACTCCTTGCCTCAAATAAGAAGACTTTGTACAAAGGTTGTATGGTTAGAAAAAGGTCAAGTCAAAATGGTTGGGCCAACTAAAGAGGTGTGTGACGCTTATGAAGCCTACTTATAAATTTTCAATTATCTCAGCTGTATATAATACAGCTGAGTATTTGAATGAGATGATAGAAAGTGTTATAAGACAAGATATAGGATTTGAAGAAAATGTACAGCTTATATTAGTGGATGATGGTAGTACGGATAACTCTGAAGAGATTTGTCAGCACTATCAAGGTATGTATCCACATAATATTTTATATATCAAGAAGGAACATAGCGGTGTGAGTCATACGAGAAATCAAGGACTTCAATATGTTAGAGGTTATCTAGTGAATTTTCTAGATGCAGATGATAAATTGGAAGAAAATGCATTAAGTGAGGTATGGACTTTCTATGAAAAGCATAGGGAAGATGTAAATATTATAGCGATTCCTATATTTGAAGCGGAGCAGGGAGAGCATATATTAAATGATAAGTTTGATACAAGTAGAGTGATTAAAATAGAAGAAGAACCTACAGCTATCTTATTATCTAGTTCAAGCTCATTTATAAGTAGAGAAAGCCTAAAAGGACGTCAATTTGATGAGAGGCTCCAGTATGCAGAGGATGCAAAGCTGTTAACTGAAATAATATTACATACAGGTACGTATGGTGTCATTAATACAACTAAGTATTGGTATAGAAAGCGTAAAAGTAATACTTCAGCTATTCAAAGTGGTTGCAGTAATAAAGGTTGGTATATGGATTACCTGAGAGGTTTTTCATTGCAGTTATTAGATTGGAATATAAAAGAAGAGTTTAAACAATATATAGCATATCTAGTGATGTATGATTTACAGTGGCGAATTAATCAGCTTGAATATGCAAAGGAAACATTAGATCAAGCAGAATTAAAAGTATATAGGTGTTTATTAAAGCAGGCACTTCGTAAAATAGATAGACGTTCTATATATGCACAAAAATATATGACATTAAAGAGAAAAATATTGGCTTTTATATTAAGAGGTAGCTTAATATAGCCATAATCAAAAAATAAGAGATGGTATAAAATAAAAGTGACATCAGAGAAGAGACATAAGGAGTGAGCTATGAAAGTAACACATAAATATAGATTTTCCATTGTAATGGCAGTTTACAATGTAGAAAGTTATTTAGAAGAAGCCATAGATAGTGTTATTACACAAGATATAGGATTTGAAGAGCATGTACAACTTATCTTAGTAGATGATGGGAGTATAGATTCTAGTGGTAGTATATGTAAGAAATATGCGAACTTGTATCCAAATAACATTGTTTATATTAGCAAGCCCAATGGTGGTGTAAGTACTGCGAGAAATAAGGGGATGGAGTATGTAGAAGGGAAATACATGAACTTCCTAGATTCTGATGATAAGTTAACCAATGATACACTTCGTTTAGTATGGGAGTTCTTTGAAGCCCATGAGAAGTATGTAAATATTGTAACGATCCCTATTCATTTCTTTGAAGGAAAGACTGGGGGTCATATCCTTAATAATAAGTTTCAAACCACTAGAATGATTAACTTAACAAGAGAACATGATAAACCCTTACTTTCTTCAAGTAGTTCATTTATTAAAGCAAGCTTTAAGGATAAGTTCAAGTTTAATGTAGACTTAAAGTATGCAGAGGATGCAGAACTTATTAATAAGATATTGTTAGAAACAGAGACATTAGGTGTTGTTAGACAAGCTAGATACTGTTATAGAAGCCGTTTAGCAGGGGGATCAGCAATACAGTCTAGCACAAGTCGTAAGGGCTGGTATATCGACTATCTCAAAATGTTCTCACTAGAACTTATAAGATACTGTCTTGAAAAGAAAGGATATGTACCTCGATTTATTCAATGGACAATTATGTATGATTTACAGTGGCGATTTAATTTAAGCGAAGTTAATCGAGAAGTCTTAAATCAAGAAGAATATGAAGCGTATATGAATCTTTTAAAAGAAGTAGTCAGTTATATAGATGATGATATTATCTTAGCGCAAAAACATATGAGTAATGTGCATAAAGTACATGTACTCAAAATGAAATATAATGACTTAGAAAATCAATTAAAGTATACGTATTTCCCAGATAAGGTAGAAGTAAGCTTTAACCAGCGACTTGTATTTAGTGTGCAACATGAACCTTTAAAGGTAGAGTTTATGACTGTACAAAATGATAAAGTATTAGTGGAAGGCCTTGTTGGAAACAGCTTACTAGGGCTAGATTATGAAGTTATTATAGAAGTAGGTAATAGAAGAGTCGTAGCTAATAGATATGCAAGGAGCATGAGCGATGTAAAAAGCTTAGGTAATACTATTAGAAAAATAGAGACATTTAAAGCAGAAATACCTGTAGATCCAAGCCTTAAAGAGCAAAGTATGAAAATATACTTAAAGGTAGGTAATAGTGAAGTACGTCCTAAAATTCATATAGGTAAATTCATGCCACTGTGTACGGCACTTAATAATACTTACTTTGAGACAAAAGAGTATTTAGTTGTATATAAATATAATTCATTCGTATTTATTAGAAATAATATTAAAACTAAATTAGGCAGAGAGTATCATGTTTTAAAAGAGCTTATTAAAAACAAAAAGATAAAAATAGCCATAGCACGTTTAGGGGCTATGATTCTTAAAAAGGTTTATAAAAAGCCAATATGGTTGTTTATGGATAGAATTGATAAGGCTGATGATAATGCAGAGCATTTATTTAAATATGCTATGCAGCAAAAAGATGGTATTAAGAAGTACTTCGTAATTTCAAAGGATTCTCCTGATTTTGAAAGAATGAAACAATATGGCCCGGTAGTGGCATTTAATTCTAAAAAACATAAATTATTATTATTACTAGCAAGTCATGTGGCTTCATCTCATGGAGAAGATAATATTCGTGTACCTTTTGGTGGTAAGGGGATATTCTTAAAAGACCTTGTAAACTTCAAGTTTACATTTTTACAACACGGTATCACTAAAGATGACCTTTCAGGATGGCTGAATAAGTACAATAAGAATATTAATTTATTTGTAACAGCAGTTAATAAGGAATATGAATCTATTATCGAAGGGGATTATGATTATAATGAGCAAGTTGTTAAACTGACTGGATTCCCAAGATTTGATAATCTCATTAATTGTGCAGATAAACAAATTCTCATTATGCCAACATGGCGTAAAGGCTTAGTGTATGATGTAGATCAAAATGATGGCACAAGAAAGTATAATCCAAGCTTTAAAGATAGCACATATTGTAAAGCGTATAATTCACTTATTAATAATGAAAAGCTTTTAACAGCAGCTAGAGAAAAAGGATATAAAATTATCTTTTTCCCTCATCCAGCAGTTTGGCAACAAATTGAAGATTTCAATAAAAATGAGCATGTAGTATTTGCGGAGTATAATACAAGTTATCAGAAGCTATTTAATGAATCTAGCCTTATTATTACAGATTATTCTTCAGTAGCATTTGATTTTGCCTATATGAAAAAGCCAGTTGTATATTATCAATTTGATAGAGCTGATTTCTTTGAAGGTCATACTTATAACGAAGGTTACTTTGATTATGAGACAATGGGATTTGGAGAAGTATTAGCAAATGAAGAAGAGTTGGTAAATACAATTGTAGAACATATAAACAATGCATGTGTTATGAAAGAAATATATCAAGACCGTGTAGATAGCTTCTATAAATATACAGACAGAAATAATTGTAAGAGAGTATATGAAGAAATTAAAAAGTTATAAGTATATAAACATTGTTCTTATTAATAAGTTCACTCATACTTTCGTATTGTATTGAAGGATTAAAGCAATTAGTGAGATATGATCAGTGGATGAGGAGATTAGTAAGATATATTAATAATAAAATAGATGATTTAAATAAAGACAAACAGATTATAAGTGAATTAAGTTAAGCTTAAGGAGATGAAAGTATGAAAGTTTTAGTAGTAGGTGGAGCTGGTTATATTGGTTCTCATGCAGTTAAACAATTACTTCAAGCAGGTTATGAAGTAGTTGTAGTTGATAACTTAGAAACAGGCTATAGACAAGCTGTGCCAAAAGATGTGCCTTTTTATGAAGTAGATATTAAAAATCAAGTAGCTTTAGATGAAGTATTTAAAAAAGAAAACATAGAAGGTGTAATTCATTTTGCAGCTAATTCACTAGTAGGTGAATCTATGGTGAAACCACTTAAATATTATAATAACAATGTATATGGTACACAGGTTTTATTAGAAACAATGTTAAATAACAATGTAAAACATATTGTATTCTCATCTACAGCAGCGACTTATGGCGAAGTGGAAGTTATGCCGATTACAGAAAACGTTGCAACGAATCCAACCAATACTTATGGTGAAACAAAGTTAGCTATTGAAAAAATGATGAAATGGACTAACAAGGCACATGATTTAAATTATATGTGTTTAAGATACTTCAATGTAGCTGGTGCTGATGTAAGTGGAGAAATTGGAGAAGCCCATAATCCAGAGACACACTTAATACCACTTATTTTACAAGTACCATTAGGTAAAAGAGAGCATATCAGTATTTTTGGTACAGATTATCCAACACCAGATGGTACATGCATTAGAGATTATATTCATGTGACAGATCTTGTAAATGCCCACATTCTAGCATTAGAGTATTTATTAAAAGGTGGAGAAAGTGATATTTGTAACTTAGGAAGCAATAATGGTTATTCAGTGCTTGAAATGATAGAGGCCGCTAGAGAAGTAACAGGCCATAAAATCCCAGCCAAAATAGAAGAGAGACGTAGTGGTGACCCAGCTAAGCTTATTGCTTCTTCAGAAAAGGCAAAGGCTTTATTAGGTTGGACACCACAAATTACGGATGTGAAGCAAATTATTGCATCAGCTTGGAAATGGCATCAAGGTCATCCAAATGGCTATGTAGTAAAGAATGAAAAATAAAGGAGACATTAGATGATTTCTATCGTCATTCCAAATTATAACGGTAATAAGTACTTAAAGGAATGTTTAGACTCAGTTTATGCTCAAAGTTTTAAGGACTTTGAAGTAATCATTATTGATAATGCTTCAACAGATGGCTCTTATGAGTGGGTACAAGAATATAGAGATATTCAGTTTAAAAGATTAGATCAAAACTATGGCTTTAGTCGTGCCGTCAATGAAGGAATTTATTTAGCACAGGGCGAATATGTGTTACTTTTAAATAATGATACGATTATGGCAGCAGACTTCCTGCAAGAAATTTTAAAGGAAATGGAAAGTCACCCTAAGGCATTTGCAGTATGTAGTAAAATGATTCAATATCATAACCCAGATTTAATAGATGATGCTGGAGATGAATATACTTTAATGGGCTGGACGCGTAAGAGAGGTGACAATGAATCTGTTACCCGATATACCAAGTCGGAAGAGGTATTTAGTGCTTGTGCAGGCGCAGCATTATACCGAAAAAGTGTATTTGAAGAAATTGGATACTTCGATGAAAATTTCTTTGCTTACATGGAAGATGTAGATATTAGTTATCGTGCTAGAATCTATGGGTATGAAAATAGATACTGCGCGGCAGCTAAGATTCATCATATAGGAAGTGCTACATCAGGAAGCCGTTATAATGCATTTAAAGTAAGACTTGCAGCACAAAACAATATATATGTGCCATATAAGAATATGCCACTTTTACAGCTTATATTAAATAGTCCATTTTTATTAATGGGTTATTTCGTTAAATATATGTTCTTTATAAATGAAGGATTTGGTAAAGCTTATAGAGAAGGCATTAGAAATGGCATTAAAGGCATTAAGAAAATAGATAAAGTACGATTTAAGTGGTCGCATTTATTGAACTATATTTATATAGAAGGAATACTGATTAAAAATACGATTAACTTTGTAATGAAAAAGTAATAAAGCATAATAATAGCAATGCTGTATGAAAGAGCTTGTAAGATTAGTGAAATATTAATCTTATGAGCTCTTTATTATTGTATAAAGTGAAATATGAAAAAGTATTGTATAAAGTGAAATATGAAAAAGGAAATAAAAGGAATTAAAGTAAGAAAATATACAAATTTACCCTATATTATAAAAATATAGAATAAAAAGTCGCGGTGTGATAAGATATATATTGAAGTTTAATTATAGGAAATAAATATATTTATGAGGTGATATATAAATGAAGGGAATTATACTGGCAGGTGGTTCAGGTACAAGACTTTATCCTATTACGAAAGCAGTATCTAAGCAAATTTTACCTATTTATGATAAGCCAATGATTTATTATCCACTTTCTACATTAATGTTAGCCGGCATTAATGAAGTCCTCATTATTTCTACCCCTAGAGATGTAGTGGTATTTGAAGAATTATTAGGTGATGGTCATCAGCTTGGCATGAAAATAGAATATGCAGTTCAAGAAGCACCAAATGGTTTAGCGGAAGCCTTTATTATTGGAGAAGAGTTTATAGGAGATGACAATGTTGCCCTAGTATTAGGTGATAACATTTTCTATGGTAAAGGTTTTACAGGTACATTACAAAATGCTGCTAAATTACAAGAAGGGGCTATTATTTTTGGTTATTATGTAAGTAACCCAGAAGCCTTTGGCGTTGTGGAATTTGATAGAGATTGGAATGTATTATCTATAGAAGAAAAACCTAAAGCACCTAAATCGCATTATGCAGTACCCGGTCTTTATTTCTATGATAATAACGTTATAAAAATTGCTAAAACGATTACACCTTCCGCAAGAGGTGAGCTAGAAATTACAGCAGTTAATGAAGCTTATCTTAAAGAAAATAAGTTAAAGGTAGAGCTCTTTGGCCGTGGGATGGCATGGCTTGATACAGGAACTTGCGAAGGTTTAACAGAAGCAGCTAGTTTTGTACAAGCAGTTCAAAAACGTCAATCATTATATGTGGCATGTATTGAGGAAATTGCTTATAGACAAGGCTGGATTACAAAAGAAGAGCTTATTGCACTAGCAGAACCTATGATTAAAACAGAATATGGACAATATATGATGCAAATTGCTAATGAAGAATTGATGAGATAAAAATCTTTATGAAATAACGATTAAGTAAAATAGATATAGCATGGAGGAAATTATGAAAAATATATTAGTGACAGGTGGCGCAGGTTTTATTGGAAGTAACTTTGTAAAATACATGTTAGAAACTTATGATTATAACATTATTAATATTGATAGTCTTACATATGCAGGTAACTTAGAAAACTTAAAAGAAGTAGAAAATAATCCTCGTTATACTTTTGTAAAAGGAGATATTAGAGATCGTGAAGTATTAGATACAATCTTCAAAGAATACAATATCGATACAGTAGTTAACTTTGCTGCTGAATCACATGTAGACCGCAGTATTGAAGATCCTGAACTATTCCTTAGTACAAATATTTTAGGAACTCAAGCATTACTTGATACAGCTAAAAAATATTGGAAAGTAAATCCTGAAGATAAACACTGCCGTTTATTTAAAGAAGGCGTAAAATATCTTCAAGTTTCAACAGATGAAGTATACGGTACATTAGGCAAAGAAGGCATGTTCACAGAGACAACTCCACTAGCACCTAATAGCCCATATTCAGCTTCAAAAACAGGAGCAGACCTGATTGTCAGAGCTTATCATGAAACATTTGGTATGCCTATTAATATTACAAGATGCTCAAATAACTATGGTCCATATCAATTCCCAGAAAAGCTTATTCCACTTATGATTAACAACTGCTTAAAAGGAAAAGAACTCCCAGTATACGGAGATGGAATGCAAATTCGCGATTGGCTTCATGTAAAAGATCACTGTACAGGCATCAGCACAGTACTTCACAAAGGGAAAATTGGTGAGGTTTATAACATTGGTGGCAATAATGAAAAAGCTAATATTGAAATCGTAAAACTTATTATTAGTAACTTAGGCAAATCAGAAGATCTCATTAAATATGTACAAGATAGACCAGGTCATGACAGAAGATATGCTATTGATAATACAAAAATTACTACAGAACTCGGTTGGAGTCCGAGCTATACATTTGAGCAAGGTATCAAAGAAACTATTGAGTGGTATTTAGCAAATCAAGAATGGATGGAAAAAATCGTGAGCGGTGATTATATGAAGTATTATGAAGAGATGTATAAATAGTAATTAAATTAATAATTGCTATGATAGGAGAAAACCATGAAACAGTATTGGTATAATTTTATGAAGTATAAACATTTGGTTGTAGAATTAGTTGGAAGAGATCTTAAGGTAAAATATAAACGTTCATATCTA
>OOCW01001313.1_pt1 | contig 18072 bp, 15 predicted proteins | sample 1671201 | NCBI WGS metagenome assembly OOCW01 (sample SAMN06348132, study PRJEB24527) | human gut metagenome | biome: human gut; feature: ankylosing spondylitis patient; material: feces | host: Homo sapiens | place: China | collected 2015-10
GCCTTCTACCCATAATTGTGGGAAAGTTGGCCAGTTTGCATAAGCTGGTAATTCAGCACGAATATCTGGGTGTTGAAGAATATCAACATAGCCGAAAGGCACTTTGCAATTCATTAATGCTTCAGATGCACGCGCAGAGAAACCACAAGAAGGTAATTTTGGTGAACCTTTCATGTAAATTAAAATTGGGTTTTCAGCGATTTGTTTTTTGATTTTGTCTAACGTTTCCATAATGTTCCTTGTTCAAATAAATCTGAATAGGGCGCTATTCTAGCATAAGATAGAACCTGAGTGAAAGACTTGGTCTTACCAGCTTCCACCTGCTCCACCGCCGCCGAAGCCACCACCTCCAAAGCCGCCACCAGAAGAACCGCCTCCGCCGAAGCCACCGCCAAATCCACCTCCAAAACCAGAACCGCCTCCACGGCGACGAGAAATCGTACTTTGACGAATGATTTTATTCAGTTGGTCACGTTGACTAGGACTAATATAGACTTCATCTTTGTGATATTGGAATTCACCAAATAATACAATAGCAATAAACGCCAATACCATTAAGAATGGAATGTACTTATCAAAAGCGTCTTCTTCAACTTGTGCCGCATCAAACTCGCCTTTACTTGCTGCAATAATTTGGCTTAAGCCATCATTAATACCTTGCGCATATTGGCCTTGTTTAAATTGTGGTAAAATTGCCGAACGGATGACTTGCGATAAAAAAGCATCTGGCAGTACACCTTCTAAACCTTGTCCAGTTGCGATAAAGACTTTGCGATCATCCTTTGCAATCAGCATCAACACGCCATTGTTCAGATTTTTACGTCCAATGCCCCATTTATCACCTAAAGCAAAGGTATAATCAGCAATTTCATATTCACCAGTTGTAGGAACCAAAACAACAGCGATTTGTGAACTCGTTTCTTTACTATAAGCAATCAGCTTATTTTCTAAAATTTGCTTATGTTCTGCAGAAAGCGTGTTGGTGTAATCGTTTATGTAATGGAATGGATTTGGGACAGGCGGAAACTCCGCTGCTGATACCATTTGAGCAAAAAAAACAAGGCTAAAAATAACCGCACTTTTCATAAAAAACAAAAGCTTAGCCATTAATAATTACCTCATTAGATAATTCATTCACATCATCAGGCTGAATTGGAAAATGACGAGATAAAATATCACTGATACGATCAATCGCGTCCACAATGCCTTGTGTATAAGCTTTAATGCCTATATTAGCTGTCAATATAATTGCGATACCTACAAGGCTAAAAAACATGTTTTGATACCAAGATAATTTCTTATATATGGTTTTGTCTCTATAATATAAAACTGTACTTTTGAATAGCTTCGTAATGATCATACAAATAACTAATGTCCATATAGCTGGTACTGTAAGATTTCTTATTACTTTGACCCCCAATATATTACCTATATAATCAAATATTACCCACCAAAAGGTAAAGTTAATGTAATAAATAGCCTGTGTTAGCCAAAACTCCCATAACTTATTCTTAAATAACATATGTATAAATATGAAGTTAAGCACTAGGAATAAATACAATCCTTCTTTTATTATCTTTGCATAAGCAATATATAATCCTATGATAATCACTGAGATAGCTATATGTCCTACTACATTTTTTACACTTAGCTTTACTTTTCTTGAAAATATACTTATCAGCATAATATTTCCTATAAAAGCTAAGAGCCACATAATTACTTTATCTATTCCAAAGACTACACTCTCCACCATATACTCACCTTTTCACCTCTATTTTTATCAATATTCCACTCTATCTAACTGCATTAAAACTTAATTCTAACTTACTTCTATTAGACTCTATTGTTTCACTAAGTTGTCCTTCATATTTCTCTACATATCTTTGGATAATTTGTATTTCCGTCTTTTTATCCTCTACTATTTCTTCTGCATGGTTATACCATAACTTTAAAATAATATATCCCTTGTACCAGACACCCTCTACAAGTATAGACTTATCCCCTATTACCTGCTCACATTGTCTTATAGCATAGTCTAGGGCTTGTCCTACAATAATGCTAATTTCTGTACTGTTTAATGCAATATGATCTGGAATACTAATCTTATTAGCAAGTTTAATGCCCTTTTCTTTTGTTATAATATACTTTTCTCTTAGTAAGGCATCTAACACTCTATGTCCTGTTAACAAAAATTCTTGATTCATAGGTTCTACTGCACTAGCCAGCTGCGCTGCATTTCTCTGCATTTCTTCAAAACCAGCTTCATGAGCTAACTGTGCTAACCCACTAATTTGATGATGTAAGAGTTCTTTACTCTTTTGATTAGATAAATCTTGTTTCTCTAGTTGTTGTGCTGTTGTTACATGCTTCTTGGTAAAACTTTGAATTAATAGTTCTTCTTTATTGGTATATGTCCTATGTATCTCCCCATAAGATTGCACCATCATGACACTTCCTAATATAAGGGTTGCATAAATGCATATGAATAACCAAACGTTTCCTTGAGCTAAATCTCCTAATGCACCATCTATAGCATTCATACCTTCATTTGACAAGCTCCCAACACCTGTTGCTATAATTAAAATTACTATTTTCTTTATAGGAGGAATATTTCTGTAACACGCCTTATCTTTATAATAAAAAGGTGTTCTCTTTATTAACATTGCGGTAATTATTACACTTATTACTTCCGGAATACATACTAGCTCATTATCTAGTATCTCTTCTATAATTCCCAGGCCACCTACTTTAAATAAAATCATACTTAATACTAGTTCTATAACTCCTACAGTCACTACGAGTATCATATATGCTATCCATACACTCCACACCTTGTAAAATATTGTACCTTTGTACAAAAATAATACAAATAAAATTCCCCAAAGCCCATACAGCGATACTTCTATGTCTTCTATACTGCTACCCTCAAAATAAATAAACAAAGAACACAGGGCACCAATACCACCATATAATAGTATTCTCTCTAAACTAATCTTACTTCTCTCTAGAAAAATCCTTACAAACATGCCTAGGCAAAATGTAATCTCTAAACTAAGCACTATTATCTTGAAAACCTCTATTATACTCCTCCACATACCTAGCACCATTCTCCATTCTGTGTATGTTATATTGCTATGTAATTTTAGTATATTAAATTTTGATTACACTTTGAATAGAAAATTATGCACTTTTATGACAATTAAATAAGGATTATTTGCATATTTATACCAATTAACTGCAAATAATCCTCTAACTCATTGCCCTATTTTTGTGGTTAGTTACTTATTAACTACACATTTTATTAACTACTATAAAACTGTTGGTGATTATATCCTTTCATATTTTCCGTATAATCATCTAATACAGCTTTATACTTTGTATAGCTCTTTTCCGAAAGCTTCCCCTCCTTATAACTCTCTTCTACCAAAGCAATTGCATCCTTTCTAGATTGAATCGCTAAATCCTTATAATTATTTTCTAAGTACAGTTTTAGATCATTTATTAATACTTCAATTTGTTGCTCTACTGGATTTTTAATCTTATGCTTAAAAAACATATTCCACCACCTTAAGCTTATATCATAATTTCTTTATTTCTATTATAATAAATCTCAAACACAAAAAATGAGCTAATTACTTAGCTCATTTTTAATATGTACATTTTTATAATTAGATGATAAATGATTTTTTATTTGTTGTTCTTGATGCTAAAAAAGCTTTGCCACCTACAACTTTTTCTTGTAATTCTTTTTTAGTTAACTCCTCAAATTCTATTTTTAAATCATTTACATTTACTTTTTCACTTGATTTGAATAATAATTTTTTTAACATATTGTTCATCCCCCTTAGATAACTATTTGATTAACTATATTGTACAATAAAATTATATTTTTTCAATTTTATTCGTTAAATATGTCTTCGTCTTTGTCTAAAATGTCAGTTTTCCTTACATGAGTTGTAGTATAAAATAATGAATTTGTGACGACCTATGCTTGAAGTGTTTTTACTGACTTAGTATTAATCTCCACTTGTAATTTAAATTGGAAATTATTACAACTTGTAGTAACTGTACCATCATACTTTTCAACACTTTGTTTAATGTTACCAAGACCAAAACCGTGATTTTTCTTATCTTTCTTAATAGTTAATACCTTGTTTTTAACCTTTGAGACATTTTCTTCTTTCATAGTATTGGTAATGTCGTATAAGAAATAGCCTGCTGTATAAGTACATTTAATACTAATCTTTCTTTGAGCAGGATTTTCTATACGCTCACAGGCTTCTATAGCATTATCAATACTATTAGATAATATAATACATAGGTCTATAAATTCCATATCAATATTGCCATCTACTCCTACCTTAATATCCATATTAATTTGTTTTTCATTAGCAACTGCATGCTTTTCATTAAAAATGGCATCGACAATGGTATTTCCTGTTGTAACAAGGACAACTTTGTTTTCTACATTATTCTTTATATTACTAATATACTTTTGTAGTTCTTCCAACTTATTCTCTTTTAATAAGCCTTCCATCCCTATAAGATGATTTTTCATATCATGTCGAATGCCTCTAATCTCCTTATTACCTTCTTCCATTTTTTCATAATATTTTACTTTATCCTTAAATTGTGTTTCTATAAGCTCATTAACTTTTGTATAATAATTTCTACCAAAATTTTTATCTATGCCTAACACCAATACCATGAATGATAAAGTGCTTAAGGTTATCCATAACGACAAGTAAAACTGCCCTAAACCATTGAATTCTGGAGTTTCACACACTCTATACCCAATACTAGGTTGTATATCTATACATAAAGCTAATATGCACAAAAGCACACCTTCAGTCTTTGAATAAATAATACTTTCACATTCAGTAGGACTATAAAGATCAAACCTTTTAACTATGCTTGTACTTGCCCATACCATTAAAAATACTATTACACTACCTGCAAAGTAATAGATAAACCAGTTAGACCACACACTATCATATAACCAATCCACTATTGGAGCTATATTAAATTCTAACGTTGCATTCATTGCTACTACTATTACAACTTTCCATATCTTAGTTAATATCTGTTTTTCTTTAAATAGAAAACATATATTAACAACAACAAGATAAGTTAGTGCATTAAATATTTCCCAGTCATTAAATAGCACTGCTTGTATTACAAATACTAAAATAGCACAAGTAATCCATTGTATAATCCTTTTTGGTGTAAGCTTTGCTTTTGTAGAAATTAAGCGCATCATTAAATACTCTGTTCCAGTTATTAAAGCCATTAACATAAATGCTATAAGGTAGTGCACCAGAATACTATTCACCACGTTCCCTCCTTAGGAAGGCGCTAAATTTTTCTTTAAATGATTTAAGTTTTAGTCTACTAATGTATACAACATCTCCATTTTGCATAGTAACTGTACTTTGATCGTGTTCCCTGATATATACCATATTAATAAGATATGATTTATGAATTCTAAAGAAGTTACGATCCGTCAGTTGCTTTTCCAATTCATTAATCTTATTGTCTACGATGTATGGTTTTTTCATCGTATTGACCTTAATTTTTCTGTCTTGTGTTTCGAAATATACTATATCAATAAGTGGTATTTGAATAAATTTTTGTCCCTGATTAAGTACTAAAAATTGACTTTCTCTCTCCTCTTTTCTCTTTAATGCAAGATCTAATGTTTGTTCAAGTTCATCTTTTTGTATTGGTTTTAATAAGTATCTAAGTGTGTTCACCTCAAATGCCTTATATGCTTCTTCTTGATGACTCGTTGTAAATATAATATCACTTGTATGTGTTTTTTCACGTATCTCTTTTGCTGTCTCTATACCGCTCATGCCGTCTTGTATTGCCACATCTAAGCAAAAAATATCATATTGATCAAGTGGTACTTTTAATAAATCTTCTCCTCTTAAAAAATCATCTATGGAATACTCTATTTTGCGTTCCTCGAAGTACCCTTTTAGCAGTCTTATCAAGTGGTCTCTAAATATTTTTTCATCCTCACATATAGCTATTCTAATCATTCTATGCCCCCTAATTTCAATGATTTATTTCGTAGCTTATATATCAGTACTCTCTGCTATAATGCTATAACTCCATTCTATCATAATTTTATAATCTTTTCATACATTTTATTATTTTTAGAATAAAATATTGTATATTTTTATAGTCACATACACTAATTTTTAGTAACTTTTACATTACTTTATTCTATTACATATTTCTAGATACTTTATTCCTATATAATAAAAAGCCCAGCAAATTTTATTATTTGCCAGGCTCTCTATTTACTTTATAAAAAATCAAATTCTTAAATTATTTAACAGTTACTGTTCCAATATTAGACCAGTCACTATTACAGATACGAAGGTCTGCTGTTACTGTTCCATTTCCTGCATCAATTGTTTGAGTGCTTGTGAATGTGATTACTAATTCATATTCATTATTGCCAAGTGATTTAATAGTTGCTTTTGTATTACTTGTAAGTGCTACATACCAAGGTGCTGATGTAAATTGGCCACCTACGTTATCAATGTATACTACTGGTGAAGTTAAGTCAGTAGCTTTGAATTTCTTTGTAACAGAAATTGTATTAAGAGCTGTTTCTTTATCAGCTGTAACTACTGCTTTAACACCAATTTGATTACCATTTACTGTAAATGCAACATTTGCACCTTCTGTTGGTGTTGGATCTACTGGATCTACTGGGTCTACTGGGTCTACTGGATCTACTGGATCTACTGGATCTACTGGATCTACTGGATCTACTGGGTCTACTGGATCTACTGGATCTATTGGATCTATTACAATATCACCAGGTTCACTACCAAATACTAATTTATCTGCATCATATACTGCCATATTTGTAGCTTTTACCATACTATTTGAACTACTGTTTGCTAAACCTTGTAATGAATAGCTCTTTGTGTAATCCCATTTGCATGGTGCAGCAATTCTAAGTTGTACTTCATTTCTACATTCAGATTGTCCACCTGGGTAGATTTTAGCACCTGTTAAATCTACATCTACATAGTAAATGTTTTTAGATGCATCATATGGTAATACTTTTGATACTTTTGTTCCAGTATATTGTTTGTAACTAGCTGAAACTGTCATATCATTTGCTGTATAACCATTATTAATAACATCTGTTAAATCTAAGAATACTCTATATTTTAATTGATCTGTTACTCTTGCTGGCCATGCTGTATGGTTACGAAGCATGAATTTGAATTCAACGAAGTTGATTTTATTTGTATTATCTTGAGCATTGATACCTGCTTCAAGGAAGATTTCTTCGCCTACTTCTTCAATTGCATTTAAGTTTTCAATAGGTGTTCCACCATATTCTTTATACATTTTAGCCATAAGACCTACAAAACCTGCATTGTAGTCACAAGCTACTTCGTTTGCTACATAGTCTGTAATAACGTCTTTGTAACCATCACTACTATTTGGTCCACCTACTAATGCACCTACTAATGTGTGGCGATGTTGTTGTGGTGCACCACTAAGGTTATTTTCCCATCCACCATGTGCTGTTCTATGGTGTGGTCTTGTTGGTGCATTTTCACCAAATCCACATACAAAGCTACGTCCTGTGCTTCCTAACATATAATCAGCTTGTGTTTTAGCAAATGCTCTGTATTCATCTGCTTTCTTAGCACTACATCCATCCCAATCAGCATAAACAGAAGCCATGAAACCTGCTGTTGCTGCATATCTAAGTGGCCCCCACTCTGTAAGCCATGCAAGTCCTTTTGGTGTACGTGTAATATGTTCACCATCTTTATCTGTTGCCCAGTAATCTAAATGGTTTTCAATATTTTCTCTGTATTCATCTTTACCTGTGATTTGTGCTAAAAGAAGAGATGCGCCTAAATGTACATCATCCCAGTTGTGGCCCCAAGTATATGCTTTTTCTGTGCCACCTTGTTTTTCTGTACCAAAGTAAGTTGTAGCTTTTTCTGCTTTTGCTAAATATGTTTTATCTCCTGTTGCTTTATATAACCAAGCACCAGCCCATGCAAGTTCATCTTGGTATCCACTCCATGATTTATAGAATGAACCAGCAATTGTATCATAATATGTATCGCCACCCATAGCTTCTGCAAGAGCATATAATTGTTTAGCATGTGTTAAACATTTTTCTGCATAAGCTGGATCACTATCTTTGAATGCAATAGCACAAGCTGCAAGAGAAGCTGCTGTTTCACCTGCTACTGCTGATCCTGGTTGAGCTACGTTTACTTTATAAGATGGTCTAGCCATTTGCATAATTTCTGATGCACCCCAGAAAGCATGGTCAGCATTACCATCACCTACTTGGAAATAGTATGTATCTGGATCTGGATTACATTTAATAAAGTAATCATTTGCCCATTTGATTTGCTCTAAGATAAATTTATCTTCACCACTCTTTTCATAGATATCTTTATCTTCTAAGTAAGACCAAGCAAGCATTGTAGATGTATATGACATTGGTAAGTTAAATTTAACGTTATCACCAGCATCATACCAACCACCTGTTAAATCAAGACCATTATCTGCTCCATCATTTAAAGCAGAGTCACCACGCCAGTTGTTACGGATTGTTTCTGGTAATTTACCAGATTCTTGTAATTCATAAAACATAATACCTTTTTGTAATGCTTCGGCATAATTAAAATTAGTTGGAGCTGCCATTAAATTTGCAGCTGGCATTGTTGCAATAGTAGATGCTACCATTGCTACTGAAACCATACTAGACCATAATTTTTTATTTTTATTTTTATTCATAGCATTAACCCTTCCTTTATAAAATACTAGACTTATAAAATACTAAACTCTATCTATTAACACCCTATTTTTCTAGAAAAGTCCGGCAAACTCATTGCTTCGCCGGACTTTTCTGGTTTATTATATGAGCTTTATAGCCCTAATTATTTTACTGTACCAACATTAGACCAGTCACTGTTGCAAATACGGATATCTGCTGTTACTGTTCCATTTCCATTATCGATTGTTTGGCTACTTGTGAATGTGATTACTAATTCATATTGGTTGTTACCAAGTGAATTAACTACTGCTTTTGTATCACTTGTAAGAGCCATGTACCAAGGAGCTGTATTGAATTGAGCACCAACATTATCAATGTATACTACTGGTGATTTTAAGTTAGTAGCTGTGAATGTCTTTTTAACTGTAACTTTATTAAGAGCTGTTGCTTTATCAGCTGTAACTACTGCTTTAACACTGATTTGGCCACCTTGACCTGTTAATGTTACATTTCCAAATTCTTCAACTGGTGGTACAGTTGAATCTACAACTGAAACTGTTGCATCTCCAAATCCTTTCTTACCTTTATCAGATACTGCTACTACTTTAACTTCGAATTTTTTGTTTGCATCTGCATTTGTTACGTTGAATGTGTATACACCTTCGCTTACTTTTGTTACTGTTTTACCAGCAACTGTAACATCAACGCTATCTACAGTACCTTCTTCGATTGATGTAGCTACATTAACTGTTACTGTTTGAGCACCATCTTTAACATCTACTTCTTTATCAGCTGTTACTGTTACTACTGGAATTGGATCTTCATCACCAATACCGAATAAGAAGTCCATTGTTCCTAAAGCAACAGCGAAGTCACATTGTGCCCACCATCTATGGTATTGCATATCGAAGTGGAATTCTCCTGTCTTCTTATATTCTTCATAAGCAGCTTGAAGTCTTGGGAAGTCTTTATCTTCTTTGTATTTAGAACGGATATCAAGGAATGTAACACCTGGTTTGATTTCATCTCCATTAGCCATCTTACCTGTGAATCCTTGTGGAATATACACTTCTTGTTCGAAGATACGAAGGAAGTCTTGACGGTCTTCTGAAGATACGATACCTTTATCATCTTGGTAGTTATCCCAGATACAGTCTAATAAGTTTTTAGCTGTTGTATAATATGTATTCCAATCTTGTTCTGGACTATATTTCTTAGTAGCTGCTGCATAGTAAAGAAGTGCATTAGATAATGAACCAGCTACACCAAGGTCTTGACCATATGTATCAACTTTTACGTGAAGACCTGTATTTTCTTTGAATTTACCATCCCATTTTTGTCCAGCTTGTGTTTCATTTGTCCATGTTTCTGGTTGACCTTCCCAAATTAAGTTACTTGGAATTTCAAATGTAGTACCATTTACATGTACTTCTGATGCAGCCCAAGCAGCCCATTTGTCAAGTAATGGTTTAACTCTTGTATCACCTGATAAGTAGTAGTACTCAGCCATACGTTGCATTGACCAAGCTTGCATACCGAACCATCTGTTACTTGATGGGTCATGATATACTGGGTCTTCATCATAAATTGTACCGTAGAATGTTGCAGCACCTGCTGGATATTTTTGATATGATCCACCGTAAGAGTTAGCAGAACCACCAGCGATACCACCTTCAGCAGATTGTAACCATTGATAGAATTGGATTTGTCTTTCTAAGCTAGCAGCCCAGTCTTTTTTAGCATTTGCAGCTTTTGGTTGAATATCGTTATCTGTTGATAAGATATAAGCAGCCATTGGAGATTGGTAACCAAAGTGGTTATAACTTGAACCGATTCTCCAACCCCAAGAACCATCAAGAGCACCACCCCAAGAATAGTACCAAGATAATAAGTAACCACAAGAATCATATCCGTTACCAGGAGTTCTACCTTGTGCACCTTGTTTCATGAAGTATTTATCGAACATTGAATATCTTAAATAGTCACCCATTTTAGCAGCTTTTGCTGTGTATTTAGAAAGGTCCTTGCCATATGGTTTAGCCCATTCTTTAGCCCAGTACATAGCTTGTACGGTACGAGCATCAGCATCTGGTGCATCTGTATATCTCCATTGTTTTGAGTAGTTAGCATCAATTGTGAATAATGGAAGGAATCCATTTGTACCGCCCCATTTGAATGCTTCCCAAGATGGATGTGTAACTGTTTCAAATGTTGATTCTTGTTCTCCACGTTGGAATGTGTTGATGTAAGATGGTGTAGATTTTCCATCTCCTCTTTGACCATATCCATACCAGTTATCACAGTCGATTAACCAGTGCATACCATACATTGTTTTTGTACCATAAGCATTTGCTAATTCATTTTTGATAGGGTCTTTACCAACTGGTTCTCCAAAGTGTAATTTACTTGGATAGTAGTCTGGTAATGGATGTTCTGGTGCATATGTAGCATCTTCAACTTGGTTTGTTGGTTGATCTTTTTCTGTTGGAATGAAGTAGTCTTCGATAACTCTCCATGATTCGTCGATACCAGAGAAATCTCCTGTTAATCTACCTCTCATAGCCTCTAACCATACATAGTAACTAGCAGCTTCACTAGTTGATTCATGTCCTTGGTCAGGAGCTTCACAGTTCATTGTTTCAATTGAGTGGTAAGGAATACCATCTGGGCTGAAGAAATCAGATGTTCCTCTACCTTGAGAATCTTTTTGACCAACGATTTTGTCGTAAAATTGTAAGAAACGATCTCCGTAATCAATATCTTGATTTGTTGCTGCAAGTGTTGTAAGAGGTGCTAAGCATTGTGCGCCTACAAGTACGCTTGTTATGAAACCATAAAGTTTTTTGTTTTTCATTTATTTACTCCTCCTAAAATTTAAAAGTGGATTGTTTCTCTAAACTTATGCTGCTATCCTTAACCTTCCTATTTTCATTAGTAGTTGTCACCAACTCTTTTAATGACCCCTTAACTAGGACTAGACATGTTGCTTAAAGTTTTAACCCCTTGTATGAATTCATTATATATTTTTGAATAAATAATTCAATATATTCAGACCGACATGTATAGTTTTGTTACGCTTGGTGTTTTTTGGAGTTTAATTAATGGAAATTTTTGTGTCGAAGGTTATAAAAAAAGAGACATCGCTTAAATGCGATGTCTCTCTTTATACTTTATTAAACCTCTCTAAAGGCTTGATAATTAAAGGATTCCTTTAGCTACTTTTACTACGTTATCTACTGTGAAACCGTATTTTTCGAAGATAACTCCAGCTGGAGCTGATTCACCAAAGTGATCAATTGCAATAACTTCACCTTCGAATCCTGTATATTTATGCCATCCAAATGAAGATGCAGCTTCAATAGCTACTCTCTTAGTTTTATTTGATGGTAATACACTTTCTTTGTATTCTTTAGATTGTTCTTCAAATACATCCATAGAAACCATACTTACTGCAGTAGCTTTGATACCTTCTTTAGCAAGTTCTTCTGTCGCTTTTACAGCAAGTTGTACTTCTGAACCTGAACCCATTAAGATGATATCTGCATCTTTTGGTTCTACACCTGCTACAACATATGCACCTTTTTTAGCGTCAGCGCCTGTGTTTGCAAGGTATGGAAGGTCTTGTCTTGAAAGAACGATTGCAACTGGTTCTGTTTTGCTATTTAAAGCATATTCCCAAGCTGCTACTGTTTCTTTAGCATCTGCTGGTCTGAATGTTACCATGTTTGGTATACTACGAAGCATAGCAAGTTGTTCGATTGGTTGATGTGTTGGTCCATCTTCCCCTACACCGATACTATCATGTGTAAGCACATAAGTTACAGGTAATTTCATAAGTGCTGCAAGACGCATTGGATTTTTCATATAATCACTGAATACGAAGAATGTAGAGCAGAATGTTTTAAGTCCACCATGAACTGCAATACCATTCGCAACAGCTCCCATTGCGTGTTCGCGAATACCAAAGTGAAGATTTTGACCTGAGTAGTCATCACTACTGAAGTCACCTTTTCCGTTCATATAAGTTTTTGTAGATGGTGCAAGGTCAGCTGAACCACCAATGATGTTAGGTACACGATTTGCCATTTCATTGATTACTTCAAATGAAGCGTTACGTGTTGCTTTTTTAGCAGTAGTATCAGAGTATTTTTCGTAAAGGTCTGATAAATCTACTTCTTCTTCGCCAAACCATTGTTTCCACTCTGCAGCAAGTTCTGGATAAGCTTTTGCATAGTTTTCGAATAATTCATTCCATGCAGCTTCTTTAGCTTCACCAGCTTTTACGATTTCTGCAAGGTGTGCACGTACATCTTCTGCTACGAAGAATTCATCTTTTTCACAACCTAAGAATTCTTTCATTTCAACGATGTTGTCTACTCCAAGAGGTTCACCATGCGCTGATGCTTTCCCTTGTTTTTTAGGACAACCATAACCGATTTGTGTTTTAACTTCGATAAAGCTTGGTTTGTCTAAGTTAGCTTTTGCTGCTTTAATAGCTTTTGCAATAGCTTCTATATCATTTCCATCTTCTACTAAGAATGTTTCAAAACCTTGTGCTTCGAAGCGTGCTCTTACATTTTCTCTAAATGCAATATCTGTGCTTCCTTCGATTGTAATATTATTTGAATCGTAAAGAACGATTAATTTACCAAGTTTAAGTGTTCCAGCTATTGCTGCTGCTTCATATGAAATACCTTCCATTAAGCATCCATCACCAACTAAAGCATAGCTATAGTGATCTACTACATTATAACCATCTCTATTGAATTTAGCTGCTAAATGTTTTTCTGCCATAGCCATACCTACAGCTGTTGCAATACCTTGTCCTAATGGCCCTGTTGTTGTTTCTACTCCTACAGTATGTCCAAACTCTGGATGTCCTGGTGTTAAACTTCCTTCTTGACGGAATCCTTGAAGGTCCTCAATTGTTAATCCATATTCAAATAAATGAAGTAATGTATAAAGAAGTGCTGAACCATGTCCTGCTGAGAGTACGAATCTATCTCTATTTTCCCATTTAGGATTTTTAGGATTGTGATTCATTTCTTCTGCCCATAATGTATAAGCCATAGGCGCTGATCCAAGTGGAAGCCCTGGATGTCCTGAATTTGCTTTTTGAATTGCCTCTGCTGCAAGCACCCTAATAGTGTTAATAGTTTTTTGTGATACTGCGTTCATTTTTTTCCTCCTTAAAGATAAAAGGTTTTCTTAGGTTCTCATTCATCCTTATTATACTGTGTTTTTTAACTATTGTATATCCTTTGATTGCTTTATTTTGCATATACTTTATTTTATTTTATTTATGATGTATGATTAAATTCAAGGACGGTGATTTTTATGTCTTATATCTATCCTAATCTAAAAGGGGACCGTACCACTTATAAAGTTTATTTTGTTTATAAAAAGAAGAAACTATATCTAGGTTTATTTGATTCTAATGAAGCTGCTACTAAGGCGCTTCAAGATGCCCATGAGATTATGTGTGCTTCTTTTGGTACTTTAGACTTTCCCCATTCTCTTATAGACTTTAAAAAGATTATTAGCCTTTGTAATTTTAGAGATCATAAAATGTATATTAAGAATCCTATTTATTTAATGGACTCTTACTTCCATTATTATTTGTCTAAAGATATCATTTTAACATTTGATATGAAGGATTTGTTATTCTTCTCTACTTATAAAATAAATAAACGTGGTAATTATTTATATACATATGATAGTATCTCCCAACAAAGTCTTTTAAATCGCTTTGGAATATTAAATCATAGTACTGCTGGTAAAGATTATGTCTTTAAAAACGGGAATCCTTACGATTTTAGAAGAGATAATATCGAAGTCATCAATACTTATAAAGGGGTTTGTAAAAAAATTATAGATGACCAAACATTTTATACTGCAACAATATATACTACTCAGCCTTTAATCTTAGGCCATTATCCTTCGGAAATTACAGCTGCTATTGCTTATAACAAGGCTGCCGACTTCCTTATGGCCCAATCAGACGTACAACGGGAATACATACTTAATACAATTCCATTTATTACAAAGGCTGAGTACGATGCCATTTATGCGAGTATTAAGCTTTCTCCAAGACTTAAAACACCTAGTGCAACTCGTAAACGTGCCATTGCTGGCAATACATATCGTGGCGTTAGCCAGACCAAAAGTGGCTTTAGGGCAAATATTGGTTATAATAGAAAACAAATTCACTTAGGTATCTACCCTACTGAAAAACGTGCGGCTCAAGCATATAATTTTGCTTCCTTCTATCTTTTTGGCCAAAATGGCCACATCAATGATGTAACACCTCTTGTACATAATAGTGATGCTGCTAAGGTTGCTAGTCACCTTGAAAAACATAATCTTACTAAAAAATAGAGTCTAAAAAGGAGCTAACTTGAAATTATTTTTCTCAAGTTAGCTCCTTTTTTATTTCTCTATACTATTTCTTGTAATGCAAAGGTTTGTTAAACCTAAGTTATACATATGATATGGTTTATTTTTATCCATTGGTTTATCAGTTTCTTTAATATGTCCATGTGCATATGTTTCTAGAGTTGGTGCTATAATTGGCATATCCATCATAAGGTGCATATACTGTTCATAAATAGAAACATCATGTGCTTCTAAAGTAAGCAGTGCTGCCATATCTATTTCTGGAGTAATCTCAACAAACTCTAGACTCTTATTGGCTTTAATACCATATTTAAGAGTATATACACCAGCTCCTTCTATTTCTTTCAAAACTTTACGATTAAGGCGTGCTATCTTCTGAATCATTGTCTTTGTTAAATCATCTGCTACTTTTACGCTACACACCTTTTTAGCTTCATATGATCCTTCTAATGGATCATAAATTTGTAACTTACCTGCTTCATCTATAATAACAAGGCTCATAATATTCTTTACATATTCTGGAATAATTTGAACGGCAAAGCTATCAATCTGATCATCCATATCTAATATAAAGTCTGCCATATCTTCATGACTTTCTACACGTTTTAATTCGCTACGGCTACCATATTGCTTAATGAAATTAAATGGTAAGTTAATGTTTTCAATTTTTTCAAATGCCATTTCTTTATTATCTTGATAATAAGTTGTAGCCGTTGGAATCTCTAATACTTCTAGAAGCTCTAGAATTCCTTTTGGATTACTTAGTTCATCCATTGCTGCTTTAGATGGATAAGTCTTGCAATGTAATTTACATTCTAATGGAAAGTCTAACTTTGAATTAAATACGATTGCATCTACTCTTAAACTAAGCTTTTCTATATTTTCATTATTAATTGTTGCTAAAATGTGTTCTGTTGCAATTTGTGCACCAACGCAGTCTACTTTTGGGTCTAATAAGGTTGTTGCAATACCTGCTTTTGCTGCTTCTATACATAACATTAAGGCAGATACACCACCACCTACTATGCCAATTCTTTTTACAAAACTCATGTCTCTTCTCCTCTTAAAACTATTTACTTTCTAATAAGTATCTCATCATTTCTACTGTTTTATCAATATCTTTTGCAGTAGTTGTGATACCTAATACGATTTCTTCACCTAATTCACTACTTGGTATATTGTCAATCTTTGATACTTTGATTCCAAATACATGCTGATCACCTTTAGTAATATTAAAGTTTTCATCTTTATTATAACCTGCGATTACAAGTTGGTCTTTATATTCTTCTAAAAGAGTTTTACACTCTGGTATTTCATCTAATGGCCTAAACATATCTTGTCCTGTTTCCCTTAAATAATTATCAAATGTTTGTGGTGGAAGGCCTAAAATATCTAATTCTTTAGTTGTAATTTGAAGTGCAATCTTTTGTGCTGTAGCAAGCTCCATTTCTGTAGACCTTGTCCAATCTATTGCTGAAATCATAAGCCCTGCATCGAAGTTTTCCTTAAAACTTGTAGTTACTTCATCTAATGCCTTTTGATCTTCAGTATAAATCTTACCGGCTAAAGTAATATCTACTGTATTAACTTCTCTTGGTGCAAGCATTGCCGTGATTAATTGTATCAAAAATACACCTGCTATAAGACAAAATAAGGCAGGCTTTCGATAATATTCCCATAGGTGTTCTAACTTCTCTTTAAATCCCATTTCACTAAATGATTTTCCATACTTCTCCACTGCCATTTCCTCCTCTATTCTCCTGCCCCTTTGAATAAACTATTGCCTATGCTATACTAAAGTATGATTATCCAATATTTCTTTATATTGTATACTTGATGCTGTTATATACTAATTAACAGTATATGTTTATGTATTATAGGTTTATAGTTCATTATATATTTCTACAAAGATTACAATATATTCAGCAAGATTATCAATTTTATTATAAACTATGATATATTATAAATCAAAAGTATATGATTGATATGAATTTATAAGGAGGTACTTATGGACTTTTTAGACAAGTTATCACGTAAATATGGTAAGTATGCTATTCGTGACTTAATGAAGTATATCATCATTGGAAATGGTGTTATCTTTCTCTTAGAAATGATTACACGAATTAGCATTTCAAGCTTGCTTTCATTTAATTTAGCAGCAGTTTTACACGGGCAAATTTGGAGACTTGTTACTTTCGTATTTATTCCAGATAGTCACAGTATTATTTTCTTATTCTTTATGTTGTACTTATATTATTCAATAGGTGCAGCTTTAGAGGATGCTTGGGGAACTTTTAAGTTTAATGTTTATTATTTCTCTGGTGCCCTCTTTACAGTAATTGGTTCAAGTATTGTTTCACTTATTACAGGGTATAACATTTCTGCTTCAGCATACTATATTAACTTATCATTATTTTTAGCTTATGCAACTTTATTCCCAAATGTAGAGTTTTTAATGTTTTATATTTTACCTGTTAAAGTGAAGTACTTAGCCCTTTTAGATGTAGCACTTTTAGCTTATCAATTTATTATGCCAGGCTTAGGTCAAAAGATTTTAATTGTTGTTTCTTTACTTAACTTCTTAATCTTCTTTGGTAAATCTATTAAAGGAGCTAAGCCAACAGCTACACAAAAAAACTTTAGGAAACAAAAACGTGAACTTCAAAAAGGTGACCCTATTCGTGTAGCTTTCCACAAATGTACAGTATGCGGCAAAACAGAACTTACTGACCCAGACATGGAATTCAGATACTGCTCAAGCTGCAACGGCAACTACGAATACTGCATGGACCACCTCAAAAATCACGAACACAAAAAATAGGTGACACAATAAATGAACCTTAATCAATACCACCAGTTGAACTGGTGGTTTGCACAGCCCTAGAAGGGCACATTAC
>OOCW01001319.1_pt1 | contig 18036 bp, 20 predicted proteins | sample 1671201 | NCBI WGS metagenome assembly OOCW01 (sample SAMN06348132, study PRJEB24527) | human gut metagenome | biome: human gut; feature: ankylosing spondylitis patient; material: feces | host: Homo sapiens | place: China | collected 2015-10
TAAATAAGGTAGAAAAATGTTAATATCTAAAAGTGAAAATTTATCTGGTAATAATAACTTAAAACTTAACATCATAAATAAGGTGCCAGAAATAATTGGACCTATACCTATAAAAAAATTACCTGCTTTTTGATACAAACTATTTTCATTATATCTATGAGAGACATATCCTAAGGTGTCATCATATTTGTAACCTTTAAAGTTGAAAAGTTGAAAATCACTAATCTTATGATTGAAAATAAAACACATAATTAAGTGACCTATCTCGTGGACTGTTGTGCCAATTATACCTGTAAATAAAACTCCCTTACTTCCGAAAGTTGATAATAAATATCTAGAATTTATTTTTTCAATAATACTATAAATATAGCCGAAGAAAAGAAATACTCCAGTTGTTAATAAAGTAAGAAAGATACTAGTCTTAAAAGCTAAAATTATCATTTTGCCTCCTTATTTGCTTTTATTAATAAAATACTATCACAGGAATAAAGAAAGTCAACATCAGAAAAGTTATTCTAAATGTAATATTTAGTACAAGTAATAAATATAAATATTATAAACAAGAGAGGAGGACAAGGTGATGAAACTTTCTGATGAAATTATTAACTCACTATCTCTTAATTTAAGAGAAAAAATAAAAAATATTAAAGGCGAAAATATAGAAGAAATAAGGCTTAGAATAAATAAGCCTTTAATAATTAATGGAAACCAAAGAGATTATTTTTACAATGATAAGAATAAAAAACTGGATATGAATATGAACAATGCTTATATAGTCACCAAAGAAGATGTGGAACAAACTTTCCAGATTATATGCAAGTACTCTATACACTCTTTTATGGATGATATTAAAAAAGGTTTTGTAACTTTAAGAGGTGGTCATAGAGTGGGAATAGTGGGAAAAGCAATTGTAGAAGATGGGAGAGTAGAAAATATAAAACATATATCATCTTTAAATATAAGAATATCTAAAGAAATAAAAAATTGCTCTGACAAAGTGATGGATCATATTATAAAAGGCTCTACAAAAATAAATAATACAATAATCATATCACCGCCTCAATGTGGAAAAACAACTTTGCTTAGGGATATTGTAAGAAATTTGAGCAATGGAAATGAAAAATTTAAATTTAAGGGAGTAAAAGTTGCTCTAATTGATGAAAGAAATGAAATAGCAGGATCTTATTTAGGGATACCTCAAATGGATGTGGGAATTAGGACAGACATTATAGAAACTTGTCCTAAAGATGTAGGAATAATGATGGTTTTAAGATCAATGTCACCAAATGTAATAGTAACTGATGAAATTGGTACTGAAAAGGATATAAAGGCATTATACACAGCTTTAAATGGAGGAGTGGGGCTTATTACGACAGTCCATGGAGACTCCATAGAAGATATAAAAAATAGAAAGGAGTTAAAAAATTTATTAGACGAGGAATTATTTAAAAAAGTAATTTTACTTTCTGCTAAAAGAGGACCGGGTACTATAGAAAAAATATATGATTTACAAGAAAAGAGATGGTATTTTGCAAATTAAAATATTTTTTATAGGGCTTTTAATAGGATGTAGTTATTTAATAGGTGATACGATTTATAAAGCATTTATAAAAAGACACAAAGAATTAAATGAAGTCATTAGAATTTTGGAAATAATCAGAATGGATATGGCCTTTGGTCTTTATACCTTAGAAGAAGTTTTTTATAGAGCTTCTTTAAAACATGACTACTGTCTTTGTAATTTTTTTAGAAATATGCATGAAGATTTAAGTAAAGAAGATGGAAGGACTTTAGAAGAAATATTGAATGAAAATATAATTAAAATAAAAAAAGATACAAATTTGCAAGATAAAGAAATTGATGAGTTAAAAAAATTATTTTTATCTTTAGGACAAAGTGATATTGAATCGCAACAAAGATTAATAGACTTAACTTGTGAGAATTTAAAAAAATTAACAAGTGATAGTAAGGAAGAAATTTTAAAAAAAGGTTCCTTATATAAAAAATTAATAACTTTTGTTGGGATTTGTATAGGAATAATTTTAATTTAGGAGGTAATTATGGAAATAGCATTGATATTAAAAGTAGCGGGGGTTGGGATACTCATATCAGTATTAAATATGATTTTAGAAAAAGTTGATAGAAAAGATTGGGTAACACTTACAACACTTGTGGGTGTAGTAATTGTTTTAGGACTAGTAATTACAGAAATTAATGATTTATTTAATACGGTTAGAACCATGTTTCAACTTTACTAAAGAGGAGGAGATATTTTGGAAGTTATGCAATTAGTTGGGATTGCAATGGTTTCCACCATACTCTGTTTGGTTATAAAAAAAGATAGACCAGAAATGGCAAATTTTGTAGCTATAACAGCAGGCATAATAATATTATTGTCAGTTGTTATGAAGCTAGGCTTTATAGTTGATGGAATTCAATCTTTAGCAGATAAGGTAAATATTCCGGCTATGTACATAAACTTGATAATTAAGTTGATTGGTATTTGTTATATTATAGAATTTGCTGTTTCTCTTTGCAATGATTGTGGTGAAAAAAACATTGCGACAAAATTGGAGTTTGGGGGGAAAATAATCATTATGACAATGTCATTCCCTATACTTTTATCCATTGTAGATACCATAATAAATTTAATTTAAAGTAGGAGAATGATTTATTATGAAAAACAAAATTTTAGGTCTTATTTTAATTTTATTATTCTCTTTTACGACATCATGTTTTGCAGAGGATAAAACAAGTGATAAAGAATATGAGGATACTAAAAATAACATAGATCTATATATAGATAACCAATTAAGTAAAATAAATATTGATGAAATTGAAAAGTATGTAAAAGATGACACTGTAGTAAAAGACATAGATTTAAAAACCTACATAAAAGATTTAATAAGTGGAAATGCAAACATATTAGACTTATTTGATAAAAATAAAATTAAATCAACGTTATTTTCAGAAATGAAAAGTAGTATTAAAATTGCAGCGAGTATTTTAGTTTTAGCATTATTGTCCTCAATAATTAAAAGTTTAGAAAATTCTTTTTCATCATCAAGTGTAAGTACAGTAACAAATTACATAGTTTTTATAACTGTAGTAACTTTAACCTTAATTAGTTTTAAAGATATTTTAGCATTATGTTATACAACTATTGAAAATGTTATGGGTCTTGTAAATGTAATTATCCCAATTATGATTTCTTTATTAGTTTTAGTAGGATTTCCAATAACATCCACAGCATTGAATCCTATATTTATAGGTGGAATTGCAGCTATAAATATTATATTTAAAAAATTTATATTCGTTGCCATATCTTTAGCTTTTGCCATTTTAGTTGTGAATAATGTGACTAATAATATTAAGTTAAGTAGATTATCTTCTTTTATTAAAAATATAAATGTTGTTACTTTAGGAGCAGTATTTACCCTATATTTAGGTTTAGTATCAATACAAGGATTATACGTTACATCTTTTGATAAATTTACAGTAAAAACAGCTAAATTTGCTGTAGGGAATTTTATTCCTGTAGTTGGAGGTTTTGTTTCAGATTCTGTTGATATATTGCTTTCATCTTCTCAGCTTATAAAAAATGTATTTGGAGGAATAGGGTTAGTTATTTTAATAGGAATATGTTTAATACCTATAATAAAGATTTTATCAGTAATACTAGTTTATAAAATATGTGCCATAGTTATAGAACCTGTTGGAGAAGATAATATATCTTCTTTCTTAAATGAAGTATCAAACTTAATGATAATAATTTTAGCTACAATAATTGCAGTAACAATAATGTTCTTTGTAACCATAGCCATACTAACATCTATAAGTGCCATAGCATCATAAAATATATAAGCAAGGGGGGATGTGCTATTACTAGTATAAAAGAATGGATTATAACTATTATAGTTGGAGCTTTTATTATAAATATAGTAGATATGATTTTGCCAAAGAGTAAAGTTAAACCATACATAAATTTAGTTTGTAACTTTATTTTTGTATTTATGATAATAAGTCCTTTGGTAAGTGTATTTTCTAATAATATGTCATTGGAAGATACTATACTAAAAAAAATGAGCTATTATTCAAAAATGTATGTGGATAGCTATAACGATTTAGCAGGAAAAACTAATAATGAGAATTTAAGTAAAGGATATGAAGAGGGATTAAAAAGTGTATTACAACTTAAACTAGATGAGTATGGATATAAGTTGGAAGATTTAAAAATAAATGGATCGGAAATTGAAACTATAAAGATAAAAGAAAAAAATAGTAATAAGGATAACAATAAGGACATACAATCTAATGACATGCAACAGGAAGAAGAAGTGTTTAAAAGTAGAAATGAGCTGAACTTAAAAGAAAGCAAACTAAAAGAAGACTTAATAAAGGTACTAGATATATCCATTGGAGATATAGAAATTGATTAAGAGGAGTTGGAGTATGTTGAAAAAACTTGATAAATTATTTAATGATACAGAAAAGAAAAAGCTAAAACCGTTAATTTTTTTAGCTGGAATTTGTATATTAGCACTAATAGCTATGCAGATTATACCAAATAATAAAGCAGAAGAAACTAGTGCTACGACACAAACAAAGGAAGAGTCGGTTAGTGAAAATGAAAAAAAAGATTTAGAAGATAAGTTAACATATATTTTAAGTAAAATAAATGGTGCTGGAGATGTAGATGTAATGATAACATTTGAATCTAGTGAAGAAATCATTCCAGCTTATAATTCTAATACTACAACAGAAACTACAAAAGAACAGGACTCTTCTGGTGGAGAAAGAACAACTACAAGCTCAACTCAAAATAAAACTATGATTACATCAAATTCAAATGAACCTGTTGTGTTAAAAACAGCTGAAGCTAAAATAAAAGGTGTTATAGTTGTGGCAAGTGGGGCAAGTGATCCAGATGTAAAAGAATTGTTATACGATGCAGTAAAAACATCTTTGCAAATATCAGGTCATCAAGTAGAGATTTATGAAAAATAATATGGGTGGAGGATAAAAAATGAAATTTAACTTTAAAAATAGAGGTTTTGTAGTAGTAGCATTATCAGCAATGTTAATAGCAGTTGGAGTAATAAATTATCAATTGAGTAAACAATCAGCTTTAACAGTTTCGAAGGAATTTGAAGCTTATGAACAAGCTCAACAAGAAAAAAATACAGAAAATAAAAGTGATAAAGATAAAAATAACAGCAAAGAAACGGCGGAAATAACTATTGTAGATAGTAAAGACAGTGAAAGTGATGAAGTTAAAGAAAAGGCAATAGAAACTAGTAAAGCAATAGAAGAGCAATTGACTTCTAAAGAGAATATGAATAAATCTACATATATTCTTGATATGAAAATGACAAGAGAAAAACAAAGAAATGATCTATCAGAAGAATTAAATGAAATAATAAATAATCCTTCTACTACAGATAAGTCTAGAGAAGAAGCATCAAATATGAAGCTTCAACTTGTTAAATATCAAGAAACAGAATTAAAAATTGAAAACTTATTAAGTGCCAAGGGTTTTGAAAATGCTTTAGTTTATATAGGTGAAGATAATGTTAATGTAGTAGTAAATAAAGAAGGCTTATCAAAGAGTGAATCAGCAAGAATATTTGACTTAGTAGCAGAACAAGCAGGAGTATCTTATGATAAAATTAAATTAATGAATAGTTACAGTCAAGAGTAATAATATAATTTAAAATTACTATTTTTAGGATATAATAATATAAACCTTAGAAATACGGATGTATTTAGTTGCAAAACTTAGTATAATTTGCTATGATAGTATATAATTATAAAAACCTTAGTACAGGGGGTAACAATCTCATGGAAAATAGTAATAATTTAGGGCAAGTTAAAATTTCGAATGATGTTATAGTTACAATAGCTGGTTTAGCTGCATTAGAAGTAGAAGGTGTTGAGACAATAACTTCGTTAACAGATAAATTACTTAAAAATAATGGTGTAAAAATCCAATTAGAAGACGGTAAAGTAACTTTAGATGTAGTGATAACTATTGAATATGGTATGTCAATACCTGAGATATCATATAAAGTACAAGAAAATGTTAAAAATACAGTTGAAACAATGACTGGATTAGAAGTTTCTCAAGTGAATATTCAAGTACAAGAAATTAGCTTCAAAAAAGAAAAAGAAGAAAAAGAGCTAGAAAAACAAGCTAAAAAAGAAGAAGCTAAATTAGCAAAACAAGCTAAGAAAGAAGAAGCTAGAAAGACTACTAAATAAATTAAATAAAGCCCTCTGAAAATCAGAGGGTTTTTTATTGCTTAACTGGTATATAATAAGACTGAAGGAGGTTCATTAACAATGAAAAATGACAATGTAAGCAAAATAAGTTATATTGAAAAAGCAAGAAAAATAACAAGTAGAGAATACTTAATGAAATTAATTTATCAAATAGATATATTAAACTGTGAATTAAAAGATATAAGTGATTATCTTGAAGATTTTTTAGTTAATCATGAAGAATACATAATAAACAGATATGAAGAATTAGTACTACAATACTCAAATGAAAGCTGTGTTAATTTAGAGGACGTAAATATAAATAATGCAGTAGATATGGAATATATGAAAAAAGTTTGTGTACAATTAGGTGCACATTGCTATGAAATTGAAGGCTTAATAACAAAACATGCCCTAAACTGGTCTTTAGATAGAATAGCAAAAGTAGATTTAGCTATACTAAAACTTGCAATATGTGAGGTAGTATACATGAATGATGAGATACCTGTTAAGGTTGCCATAAACGAAGCTGTGGATTTAGCAAAATTATATTGTGATGATAAATCTCCTAAATTTATAAACGGAATCTTAGGTAGTGTTGCTAATGGAACACAAAAAAAGTAATATCATATTAGGATTTGATACTAGCTGCTATACGACATCTATAGCAGCTATATCTTTAGATAAAGATATAATATTAAATGAAAAAATAATACTAAAAGTTAAGAAAGACTGCAAGGGACTTAGACAAAGTGAAGCAGTTTTTCAACATGTTAACAATATGGGAGAAATATCAGAAATAATAAAGAGCAAATTAAAGAATTATAATGTGGTGGGTGTTTGTGCATCGAGTAAACCAAGACCAGTAAATAATTCATATATGCCTGTTTTTTCTGTAGGATATAATTTTGGAAAGTTGATAAGTACTATTAACAATTGTCCTTTTTATGAAACATCTCATCAAGAAAATCATATAGAAGCAAGTTTATTTGATAATAATTTAAATAATCAAAATCGATTTTTAGCAGTTCATATGTCAGGTGGAACTACGGAAATACTTTTAGTTGAGAAGAAAAAAAATGAATATAATATAGAAATTGTTGGTGGAAGCTTAGATGTTAGTTTCGGACAGTTAATAGATCGCCTTGGAGTTAATTTGAATTATAATTTTCCTTGTGGCAAATATATAGATGAGAATGCATTAAAATGTGAGAAAAAAATTGAACAAGGTTTAAAAACAAGTGTTAAAGAAGGATATATGAACTTATCAGGAATAGAAAATCAAATTAATAAAATGATAAGTGATTATGATAGTGAATATATTAGTAAAATTTTACTAGATACGTTAGTAAGATGTATGTATAAGTCATTAATATTTGTTTGTGAAAAATATAATATAAATGAAGTTTTATTCGGCGGTGGAGTGTCTGCCAGCAAATATATAAATAAAGAATTAAGTAATAAACTCAAAAATAAAAAAATAAAATCTTATTTTACGAAACCTCAGTATGCAACGGATAATTCTTTAGGATGTGCTATAATAGGGTTAAATAAAATGAATGATTTTTAGGAGTAAATTATGAAACTTAGAGCTTTAGATATAAGTGAAGCAAATTCATATATAAAAAGGATATTAACAAATGATCCAATTCTTTATAACCTTAGAGTTAAAGGAGAAATTTCTAACTTTAAAGTTCATAGTAGTGGAAATGTTTATTTATCCTTAAAAGATGAAAAATCAAAATTAAATTGTATTATTTTCAGAAGTAATTATGATAAAAGTTTAAAACTAGATAATGGTGTGAAAATTATTGCTTCAGGATATATTTCTGTATATGAAAGAGATGGAGCTTATCAACTGTATATTAATGAAGTTGAAATAGAAGGCATAGGTAATTTATATATGGAGTTTAATAAGCTAAAAGAAAAACTAAAAAAAGAAGGTTTATTTGATCCTAAATATAAAAAAGAAATAAAAAAAATGCCTAGAGCCATAGGAGTTGTAACATCACCTACAGGAGCAGTAATTAGGGATATTATTAATGTAATAAAACGAAGATTTCCTAAGGTGGATATAAAACTATATCCAGTAAATGTTCAAGGAGAGAAAAGTGCTGAAGATATCTGCAGTGGTATAGAATTTTTTAATAGAATGGAAAATGTGGATACCATAATAGTTGGCAGAGGAGGAGGCTCTCTTGAAGAACTATGGTCGTTTAATGAAGAAATTGTGGCAAGAGAAATTTTTAAATCAAAAATACCAATAATATCAGCTGTAGGGCATGAAACTGATTTTACTATTTGTGACTTTGTATCAGATATGAGGGCACCAACACCTTCTGCTGCTGCAGAAATAGCTACACCAGATTTATCAGAAATTTACTATAAACTTGATAACATAAAAAATAGAATGAATAGATCTTTGAATAATCAAGTCGTATTAGATAATGAAAAATTAAGTAATATCTTTGAGAAAATAAATAATTATATGAAAAGCTATATAATAAGGGACAAAGTTATTCAGATAGATCAGATTTATGATAAAATAAACTTTAGATTAGAACAAAATTTAGAAACCTCTAAGGAAAAATTATCAAAAAAAGCGGCTTTACTTCATAACTTAAGTCCGTTAGCGACTATAAGCAGAGGATATTCTATTGTGGAGAAAAATAGACAAATAATAAACTCCATAGAGGATGTAAATATAAATGATGAAATAAATATAATTTTGCAAGATGGAGAATTAGAGTGTAATATAAATAAAATTAATAGTAAAGAGGTATAATCATGAAACTTACTTATGAAGAAGCATATGAAAAACTAGAAGAGATTTTAATGAAATTAGAATCAAAAAATACTAGTTTAGATGAGTCATTAAGTTTATATGAAGAAGGAATAAAACTATTTAAGCATTGTAATAAGTTATTAGAAGATGCAGAAATTAAAATAAGTAAATTCAATAAAATGGGTATGGAAGAAGATTTTAATGTGGGAGAAGAATAATATGGAATTTAAAGAGATTTTAAAAAATAAAATTGATTATGTGGAAAATCTTTTACAAGAGTATATGCCAAAGGAAGAAGGATATCAAGAAACTATTATGAAGGCCATGAATTACAGTTTAAAAGCTGGAGGTAAAAGGCTTAGACCCATATTAACACTGGAAAGTTGTAAAATAGTTGGAGGAAAAGAAGAAGATGCTATTCCTTTTGCAATGGCAATAGAGATGATACATACTTATTCTTTAATTCATGATGATTTACCTGCTTTAGATAATGATGATTTAAGAAGAGGTAAACCTACAAATCATAAAGTATTTGGAGAAGGTATGGCCACATTAGCAGGTGATGCTCTTTTAAATTATGCTTATGAAGTAATGTTGTCATCATCTATAAATAAAGAAAATCCTCATAAATATTTAAGAGCTATATATGAGATAGCAACACATGCAGGAATTTATGGTATGATAGGCGGTCAAGTTGTAGATGTTGAAAGTGAAAATAAAGTTATTGAAAAAGAAAAACTAGATTTTATTCATTTAAACAAAACTGCAGCTATGATTGTAGGATGTATGAGAGCAGGAGCTATAATTGGAGATGCAACAGAAGAAGAATTAAAAAAAATAACTAAGTATGGAAGAAATATTGGATTATCTTTCCAAATTGTGGACGATATATTAGATATAACTGGAGATGAAGAAAAGTTAGGAAAGCCTATAGGTAGCGATATAGAAAACCATAAGTCAACATATCCTTCTTTATTAGGTTTGGAAAAGTCAAGACAAATAGCTAGACAGTTAATTGAAGAAGGTAAATCTAGTATAGAAGGTTTGTCATCAGAAGTAGATTTTTTAAATCAATTGGGAGATTATATAATTAGTAGAGACAGTTAAGGAGGGCATATGGATTTTTTTATACAATTATTTAATAATCATATACTATGGGTAAGTATATTTGCTTGTTTTTTAGCACAATTTATTAAAGTTTTTACAGGAAAAGAAAAAAGAGTTGATTTTTCTAGAATATTTATGTCGGGCGGAATGCCAAGTTCACATAGCTCATTTGTTACGAGTTTATCAACACTAGTTGGAATATATAGAGGATTTGATTCAGTAGAATTTGCTATATGTGTAGTTTTTGCATTAATAGTCATGTATGATGCTTCTGGTGTTAGAAGAGCTGTTGGAAAGCAAGCAGCTATATTAAATAAAATAGTAGGAGACTTACAAAAGAAAAAGCATATTGAACATGAAACTTTAAAAGAGTTAGTAGGACATACACCTAAAGAAGTCATATTTGGAGCTATATTAGGTATAGTAGTTGCAATCATACTGGCTTAAAATTGAAAAAAAATGTATTATATGATATAATTCTTTTGCTTTATAGAAGATTATAAAAATATATGGAAACTATAAAAACAGAAGTCTTCTATGGAAGGCTTTTTTAAATATAAAAGCATTATAGATAATAAGTAAAATTAAACCATTATAAAGGTGAGGAAAATTATGTGTAATTATTTAGACAAGATAAATTCTCCAGAAGATTTAAAAAAATTAAATATAAATGAAATGGAAGAATTGGCAGATGAAATAAGACAATTTTTGATAAAGTCTATTTCAAAAACTGGAGGTCATTTAGCATCAAACTTAGGAGTTGTTGAGTTGACTTTGGCATTGCACAAAGTTTTCGATAGTCCAAAAGATAAATTAATATGGGATGTGGGACACCAATCTTATATACATAAGATTATCACAGGGCGTAAAGACGATTTTAAAACACTTAGACAACTTAATGGATTAAGTGGATTTCCAAAAGAAAATGAAAGTGAACATGATATATTTGATACGGGACACAGTAGTACATCTATTTCTGTAGGACTTGGTATTGCTTGTGCAAGAGATATAAAAAGAGAAGATTTCAATGTGGTTTCTGTTATAGGAGATGGATCTATAACAGGAGGAATGGCCCTAGAGGCTATTAACCATTTAGGTTATTTAAATAAAAAAATGATAATAATTTTAAATGATAATGAAATGTCTATAGATGAAAATGTAGGTGGTATGTCTAGATATTTATCTAGCATTATTAGAAATGCTAAGGCAAATCAAGTAAAAGATAAGATAGAAAAAATCTTATCACTTACTAAAGCAGGTAATTTTATTTATAAAACGGCGGATAAAGTTAAAGACGGAATTATAAGTAAATTTACACCGCAGGATTGTGAATTATTCGAGTCTTTAGGTGTAAAATATTATGGACCTATTGATGGTCACAATATAAAAGAGTTAATAGATATTTTAAATAAGGCTAAAAATAAAAAGGGACCAGTATTACTTCATGTTATAACAGAAAAAGGTAAAGGATATGAGTATGCTGAAAATGAGCCTAATAAATATCATGGAGTATCTAAGTTTAATATAGAGCAAGGTGTTAAATCTTCATCTGAGGAAAGTATTTCTTCTCATGTAGGTAAAAAATTAACTAATATGGCCGATGAGGATGAATCAATAGTAGCTATAACAGCTGCTATGCCTTCTGGAACAGGACTAAATAATTTTGCTATATCTTATCCATATAGATATTATGATGTAGGTATAGCAGAACAACATGCTACTACTTTTGCGGCAGGTCTTGCTAAAGAAGGAATGAAGCCATATTTTGCAGTATACTCTTCATTCTTACAAAGAGGATTGGATCAAGTTATTCATGATGTATCTATAACTAAAAAGAATGTAACCTTCTTAATAGATAGGGCAGGACTTGTGGGAAATGATGGGGAAACTCATCATGGTGTATTTGATTTAAGTTACTTAAATATGGTACCTAATATAACTGTAATGGCACCAAAAGATACGAAAGAATTAGATTTAATGATGGATTTATCTAGAGAAATTGATGGGCCAGTTGCTATAAGATATCCTAGAGGTAATTCTTATTATATAGAAAGAGGTTCTTATAATAAAATAAACATAGGAACTTATGAAGTTTTAGAAGAAGGAAATGATATTTTAGTATTAGCTATTGGTAATATGGTTAAAAAAGCATTAAGTGCAAGAGATATACTTATTAAAGATAATATTAATCCTACAATAGTCAATGCAAGATTTTTAAAACCAATGGATGAAGAATTATTACATGACTTATTGAAAAATCACTCTAAAGTTGTAACTATAGAAGATAATGTTATAAGTGGTGGATTTGGAAGTAGAATAAATAAATTTATAATAGATAATAATTATAATGTGAAAATAGAAAATATAGGTATTCCGGACAAATTTGTTGAACATGGTAATGTGGATGAACTATTTGAAACAATAGGAATGTCTGATGAACAAATAGCAAATAGAATAAAAAATTTATAATTAAAAGGATAGTATAATGAAGAAAAGAATAGATATTTTACTTGTAGATGAAGGATATTTTGAAAGTAGAGAAAGAGCTAAAAAAGCTATAATGGCAGGTCTTGTATTTGTAGACAATCAAAGATGTGACAAGGCAGGAACAGAAGTTAAAGAAGGTGCCAAAATTGAAGTAAAAGGAAATCCAATACCTTATGTAAGTAGGGGTGGGCTTAAACTTGAAAAAGCTATGAAGTATTTCGGAGTTACTTTAAAAGATAAAGTTTGTATGGATATAGGAGCATCTACAGGAGGATTTACAGATTGTATGCTTCAAAATGGAGCTGTAAAAGTATTCTCTATAGATGTTGGTTATGGGCAACTTGCATGGAAGTTAAGACAAGATGAAAGAGTTGTTTGCATGGAAAGAACAAATATAAGACATGTTACTATAGAAGATACAAAAGAATTTGCGGACTTTGCATCAATAGATGTATCTTTTATATCATTAAAACTTGTTTTACCTAAGGCAAAAGAGTTATTAAATCAAGATGGTGAAATAGTAGCTTTAATAAAACCACAATTTGAAGCTGGTAAAGAAAAGGTTGGTAAAAAAGGTGTAGTAAGAGATAAGAAAGTTCATATTGAAGTAATAGAAACTATATCTCAATTTGCAGTTGATAATGGATTTGCCATATTAAATTTAGATTATTCACCTATAAAAGGGCCAGAAGGAAATATAGAATACTTAATACATTTAAGATGTAATAATGAAGGATTTACTTTTGATAAAGAGGCCTTTGATAAAAAAATAGTTGAAGTTGTAGATCAGTCTCATAACTTAAACAAATAATAATGATAGAGGGGGCATAAAATGATCCTTGAATTATATATGAAAAATTGTGCTTTGATAGAGGAAAGTAGAATTACTATAGGAGAAAATTTAAATATACTTACAGGGGAAACTGGATCTGGTAAATCTATAATTATTGAAGCTTTAGGACTATGTTTAGGTAATAAATATGATAAATCTTATTTAAGAAAAGGTAGCGAAAAAGGAATTGTAGAAATAGTTGTATCTTCCCAAAGTCAAAACTTAAAAAATGTACTAAAAGAGTACGAATTAGATAGTGATGATGAAGAATTAATCATTACTAGAGTATTTTATGATGATGGGAAAAGTGTAGCTAGAATAAATGGAAGAACTGTAAAGATGTCTACCTTAAAAGAAGTAGCTCTTACGTTTATAGACTTACATGGACAACATCAAAATCAAGCCTTATTTAATAAGGATACTCACTTAACGTTTTTAGATTTATTTGGAGGTAAAAAGCTAGATTTACCTAAAAATGAATATAAAGAAGTTTATTCAGAGTACAATAAAGTAAAAAAAGCTCTAAATACTTTAAATGAAAATAAGGATGAAAAAGAAATACAAAGAGAGATAGATTTACTAAAATTCCAAATAAATGAAATAGAGGCTGCTGCATTAGATAAAGATGAGTATGAAGATTTATTAAGAAGAAGAGAAGTATATAGAAATAGTGAAAAAATATATAACAATCTTAATTTAAGTTATGAAAGATTGCATGAAGGAAATACAAATGCTCTTGATCTAATTGGAATGGCATCTCAAGAATTAAGTGAAGTTGGTAAATATGATGAAAGACTTAATGAGTATAGTGAAAATATAGAAAGAATAATGTACGAACTACAAGATATTTGTAGGGATATTAGAAATTATAAAGATAGCATAGATTTCGAACCATATGAACTAGAACAACTAGAAGTAAGAGTCGATGAGATAAATAATTTAAGAAGAAAATATGGAGATACCATAGAAGATATTCAAAAATATGAAGCTAAGATAAATGCTAGGCTTGAAGAAATACTTAATAGAGATGAGATGTCAGAAGAATTAAAAAATAAATTAAATGAGTTAGAAGAAATCTTAAGTATTAAAGCACATAATTTAACTAATATTAGAAAAGAAGTTGCAATAGAGTTAGAAAAATCAATATTAAATGAACTGAAGTCTTTAGATATGAAGGGTGTAGCATTTAAGGTAGACTTTAATGAATCGGAATTCACATCAAACGGTAATTGTGAAGTTGAGTTTATGATATCTTTTAACTTAGGAGAGGATATGAAACCTATTTATAAAGTTGCCTCAGGTGGTGAGATGTCTAGATTTATGCTAGCCTTCAAAACAATACTTGCAGATATAGATGAGATAGATACAATAGTATTTGATGAAATAGATACAGGAATAAGTGGTATAGCAGCTCAAGTTGTAGGTGAAAAGCTTCATAATATAGCTAATAAAAAACAAATATTATGTATAACACATTTACCACAAATTGCTGCAAATGCAGATACACACTTCTGTATATCTAAAAAAAGTGATGAAAATAGAACTTATACAAGTATTAAAAAATTAAAATATGAAGAAAGTATAAATGAAATAGCAAGACTTATTGCTGGTAGCAATATAACTGATACAACAATAGAACATGCTAGAGAAATTGTTAATTTAACAAAAGAAAATCACAAATAAATATTTAAAAAAAGAATAGAATTTATTTCTATTCTTTTTTAGTAAATAAAGAATATTTTTAATACTTAATGGAATTCTAATATAGAAGTTAATATATAGAAGGATATGGAATTAAGTATGAAAAAAATAAATAAACTTGGGCTTAGTATTTTTTTAATTTTTATAACTTTGTTTTCTATGGAAATGACATTAAAAAATAAATATGAGAAAAGTTTAGAAACTTTTCAACAAAACAGTATACATAAAAAGGAATATGTTTATCCTCTTGGAAATATTGTAGGTATTAAGGCTGACACTGATGGTGCTTTAGTAATAGGATTTGAAGAAGATGATATAGAATATATTGGAGGACTAAAAATAGGAGATAATATTATATCCATAGAAAATAAAAAAATTAATAATAGTAAAGATATTACAAATATCTTAAATGATCTTTGTTTAGATGAAGTTAATATAGGATTTGAGAGAAATAATATGATTGAAAATGTCAAAATTAAAACTAAAAAAGAAAATAATAAATATAAGTTAGGACTTTGGGTAAGAGATAAAATATCAGGAATAGGAACTTTGACATGTTATAATCCTATAACAAATGAATTTTATGCTATAGGTCATGGTATTTGTGATATGGATACAGAAAAACTTCTAAAAATTAGAGAAGGCAATATATATGGCACATCAAATATAGAAATTTATAAAAAAAATAAAAAAAATATTGGACAAATTAAGGCAGTAATAGATTATAATAATTCTGTTGGACATTTTTCTATTAACTCGAAGAATGGAATAAAAGGTGACTTTTATAATATTAATTATAACTTTAACCTTCCTCTTATTGAAATTGGAAAAAGAGATGAGGTGAAAATTGGGGATGCCTATATACTTTTTCAGTCGAAAGAAGGAAATATAGAACCTTATAAAATAAAAATAGAAAAAATTCTTAAAGAAGAAAATAATATGTTAATAAAAGTATCAGATAATGAATTAATTGACTATACTGGTGGAATTGTAAAGGGAATGAGTGGTGCCCCTATTATACAAAATAACAAACTTATTGGCAGTTTAACCTATGTATTTAAACATAATTCTAAAAAAGGATATGGCATTTTTATTGATGAAATGTTAAAATTGTAAATTGATAATAAAATATTTTAACACTTAGAAGGAATATAATTTTACAGTGTCGAATAAACCTAAAAGAGTAAGATAAAAAAATAAGAAGAATAAGAATAACTTATTATTGGGGGGAATTTTAGTGAATGAAAAAATTAAGATAGTATTAGCTGATGATAATAAAGATTTTTGCCAGCTATTAAAAGAATACTTATCTAATGAAGAAGATATAGAAATATTAGGAATAGCTAAAGATGGTATAGAGGCTCTTGAGTTAGTTCAAAAGACTCAACCAGATTTATTAGTATTAGATGTAATAATGCCGCACTTAGATGGTTTAGGAGTAATAGAAAAATTAAATTCTATGAATCTTCAAAAACAACCAAAAATTATAGTTTTATCTGCAGTTGGTCAAGATAAAATAACTCAAACAGCAATCAATTTAGGTGCAGACTACTATATAGTTAAACCTTTTGACTTTGTTATATTTATAAACAGAATTAGAGAATTAGTAACTAATAAAGTTGTTGGTGCTGAGCCAAAAGCAAGACAAAACCAAGAAGTACAAATGACAAGAAGTGATTATGTTAAAAATACAGGAAATATAGAAACTGAAATTACAAATATAATCCATGAAATAGGTGTTCCAGCTCATATAAAAGGATACTTATATTTAAGAGAAGCTATTAAGATGGTTATTGATAATGTAGAACTTTTAGGAGCAGTTACTAAAGAATTATATCCAAGCATTGCAAAAAAATATAACACTACTCCAAGTAGAGTAGAAAGAGCAATAAGACATGCAATAGAAGTAGCATGGAGTAGAGGGAAGGTTGACACAATAAATCAATTATTTGGTTATACAGTTCATACTACTAAAGGTAAACCAACAAACTCTGAATTTATAGCAATGATTGCAGATAAGTTAAGATTAGAACATAGCATGGTTAAATAAATTTTAAATTGATTACAATAAGCCTTCTATTAATTTAGGAGGCTTTATTTTTTTAATTCCAACTTATTACTTTGAGCAACGGACGAAGTCGTTGGAGATATGAGCGAAGTGAATTTTATCATATAAAGGAGACACAGAAAATGAAAATAAATTTACCTCCAAAAGTAGAATATATAATAAATAAAATATATGAGAATAATTATGAAGCCTATATAGTAGGTGGATGCGTTAGAGATGCTATATTAGGTTTAAAACCACATGATTATGATATAACTACTAGTGCACCACCTGATGCTATTATAGATATATTTAAAGACTTTAGATGTATAGAAACAGGAATACAACATGGTACTGTGAGTATAGTAATTGAAAAAGATATTTATGAAATAACTACATATAGAATAGAAGGGGAATATAAAGATCACAGAAGACCAGAGAGTGTTGATTTTACAAATAAATTAGAAGAAGATTTAAAAAGACGTGATTTTACTATAAATGCCATGGCTTACAATGAAAAAGAAGGATTAATTGATTTATTTGGGGGAAAAGAAGATATTGAAAGTAGGGTAATAAGAACTGTGGGAAATCCTTATGATAGATTTAATGAAGATGGTCTTCGAATGATTAGAGCTATTAGATTTTCAAGCAAATTAGATTTTCAAATTGAGGAAGATACACTAAAAGCTATTTATGATAATGCAAATATAATAGAAGATATTAGTTTAGAAAGAATAACAGACGAGTTTAGTAAAATAATACTTAGTGATAATCCTGAAAATATAATTTATCTTTTCAAAACAAAAATATTAAAAT
>OOCW01001321.1_pt1 | contig 18030 bp, 15 predicted proteins | sample 1671201 | NCBI WGS metagenome assembly OOCW01 (sample SAMN06348132, study PRJEB24527) | human gut metagenome | biome: human gut; feature: ankylosing spondylitis patient; material: feces | host: Homo sapiens | place: China | collected 2015-10
CTTTTGCGATCTCATCAATGGTGCAGAAATTCTGCAATTTTACGGTCAGCATGTCCTCACCAAATCCCTGCTCTGCCAGACGTTTTCTGGTCTTTGCAGATTCTTCCGGATCTACATCCGTGGCGTACATATGACCTTCTCCCTGAAGGCACTGCATCATCGCCTTTGTATGACCGCCATAACCTAAAGTCGCATCAAAACCAACCTGTCCCGGTTTGATCTCCAGAAAATCCAGTATCTCTTTTACCATAATAGAAATGTGCATGCCCGCAGGCGTATTACCCTTTCGGATGACATGCTCAATGGTATCCTGATATTTTTCCGGTTGTAATTCTTTGTATTTTTCCTCAAATTTCTTTGGATATTTTCCTTTATAACGCACACGTCGCTTGTGCGGTGTCTGTGTTTCGTTCTCCATAAAGTTCCTTTCTGATTTCTTTCCCCTCTATATACCTTTCCTATTTGATACCTTTTAAATGGAAAAGTGAGTTCATTATAATACTGAGCTACATATCTAGATAATGGTACTGTTAAATCAAATCTTAAAGATAAATCATTTTTACCTTTATTAAATCTATATACTTGCTTTTCAGTTTCTCCTGCTGATTTTGCCAATAATACTTCTGATTTTTCAATTATAGGAGTATCCATAGGAAAACATCCACTTTCTTCATATACCTTTCTTATCTTTTTAACAATATCCTCAAAAATAACCTGTTCACTAGGTAATAGTTCCATAAATCCTGGTAATATTGATGGTTTAATTTTATTGTCTTTCATTTTATTACTTCCTTTCAAAATTAATTTATATAGAAAAAAGCCATGCAGATAAATTAATCTGCATGGCTTTCAATAATTATGAAGCACTTTTATTTCATTACCAGCAGATACAAACCCAATAATCTTAGGCCTGTATCTGCCATAAAGACAGCCCAAGCCTACCAGTAATGATGATGTATTAAATTTTGATTATTAATACTAATTGCCTTCATAATTATTCCTCCTAATATAATATATTTTATTTTAACACTATAACAAGTAAACATCAATAAAATTAATTAATATCCAGTTACTTCTTCACCTTTAAGCATGTTAACAGCAGAACTTGTTCCTATTCTGTCACATCCTTCATTTATAAACATTTCTAAATCAGCTACAGTCTTAACACCACCTGCTGCCTTCATCTTTACATTTGGCCCTATATATTTCTTAAATAATCTTATATCTTCTATAGTTGCACCTGCTGTACCAAATCCAGTTGAAGTTTTGATGTAATCAGCACCAGCTTCTGTAACAGATTTACACATAGCTATTTTTTCCTCTTCAGTTAAGTAGCAAGTTTCAATGATTACCTTTAATATCTTATCTCCGCAAGCTTCCTTTAAAGCAGCAATTTCTTTAGTTACTTTTTCGAAGTCTCCATTTTTAACATCGCTTATGTTAATAACCATATCAATTTCATTGGCACCATCTTCAATTGCTTTTCTTGTTTCTAAAACCTTAGCTTCTGTAACAGAATATCCTAAAGGGAATCCTACTACTGTACAAATATTAATTTTGTCACCATATGTTTCATGAATACGTGAAATATAACATGCAGGAACACAAACTGAAGCTGTTCCATACTCAATAGCTTCATCACATAATACTTTTATATCTTCCCAAGTAGCAACAGCCTTTAATAACGTATGATCTATATGTTTTAATATTTCTTTTTTATCCATAATACTCCCTCTTTCTTTATGACATTTTAAATTATCTATTTATTATAATAAGCAACACTTATAAATAAGTCAAACATTTTTTGTTCGAACTTTAACATTTTATTATCTTTTGTTCATACTTTTGCATACTCTATTGAAAGATGTTAAAATTTAAATGATACTTTAAATCCAATAATCTATCTCTAAGATTAAGTATTCATTTAAATAAAATAAAAACTATTATAGGTGAAATAATTATGAGTAAAAAGTTAGATAGAACTAACAAACTAATTGAAATACTAAAAGAAAAAAATGGTGCTTCCGTTAAGGAGCTTGCTAATATTTTACAAGTATCTGAAATGACCATAAGGCGTGATTTAGAGTTTCTTAAATCTAACAATATTGTCACTAAAGTATACGGTGCAACCATTTATAATCCATCTAATAGTATAGATAAATTATCTTCAAATTATAATATCAATGACGAATTAATTAAATTTGAACATGAAAAAAATAAAATAGGTAAAGCTGCTGCCAAGCTTATTAAAAATAATGATGTAATTATTATTGATACAGGTACTACCACAGAGAAACTTGCCATGAATATTGATAATAGCTTAGAAATTACAGCTTTATTTTACAACGCTAATATTCTAGATGTTATAAGAAAAAAGAAAAATATAAAGATGATTTTTTCTGGTGGATACTATCATCCAAATACACAAATGTTTGAGTCTCCAGAAGGAATATCTTTAATTAAAAATATAAGAGCCTCTAAAGTATTTGTTTCTGCTGCTGGAGTCCATGAAACACTTGGTGTTACTTGCTCTAACAATTATGAAGTAGCTACAAAAAAAGCAATTCTAAACTCTTCTTTTGAAAAGATACTACTTTTACATTCTGATAAATTTGGTAAAGTTAATTCTTCTTACTTTGCTGACTTAAACGAATTTGATACTATCATTACAGATGCAAATTTATCAGATGAATGGAAAAATAGAATTGATTCTCTAAAAATAAAACTAATTCTTGTGTAGTCATTATTAATACTCCTTAAACATAGTTATATATATAATTGTTTTTAGGAGTTTTTTTATTATGGAAAATAATCTTGACTTATACAGAGCAAAGCTTCCTTATCCTCCAATAGTTGTTGTTAAGCCAAATAAGCATTATGCTGAAATAATACAAACTAGCTTTGCTGGTGCTGTATCTGAATTTTCTGCCATATCTCAATATATATATCATCACTTAAGAACAGAAGACCAATATCCTGAAATTTCAAAAGCCCTAGAATCTATTGCCATAGTTGAAATGTATCATTTAGAAATCTTAGGTAAGCTAATAATAAAACTTGGCGGAAACCCTGGATACTGGATTAACAAAAAAGATAAAAAATTAAACTGGAACTCTTCCTTTGTTAATTATGGCTTAAATGTAACTGAAATGATAAATTATGATATTGCCGATGAAAAGCTAGCCATTAAACAATATATTAGCGCCGAGAAAAAAATAAATGATTCCAACATAATTTCAATTATTGATAGGATAATACTTGATGAAGAAGTCCATATTCAAATCCTTAATGAGTTATCAAAAAAATATTTAACACCATAAAAATAAAAGGAGCTAGCGTAGCTCCTTTTTATAACTTTATTCAGCACGTTCAATATTACTATACCTAGCTATATTTCTATAGCATTTCTTATCTTTTTAATAATCTAACATCTTTGAAAGTCTCATAAGGGTAAGCCTATTGCTCATATATGGTGATATTCTAAGGCTCTTTTCTTTTATACCTTGAGGCAAACCTATCTCTTCAAAAGTTGTAACAGCTTTTGCTCTCATTAATGTATTCTTTACAAAATCCAATGTAGGTAGCTTTTCTAATATTTCTGCAATATTTTCTAATCTATTTTGCAATATGACTTTATTTACATTTAATAATGGATCTGGTGTATTTTCTTTAATAATTGAATTATACATTTCTCTGCTCCTAAACACCTCTTTAAGCATATCCACTTCCAATCCAGAATATTTCTTTACTCTACATCTTTCATTTTCAATAGCCTTTTTTATTTTTTCATATTCCTCCATTACTAATATTAAGGCTGCTGATACCCTTTCTCCATGATATGCATTTAAATGTTCATTTATTACTTCCATTTCCCACAAATTAGTCATATGATGCTCTGCTCCTGAAGCTGGTCTTGAATTTCCTATTATTTGCATAGCAAGTCCTGATATAATCAAAGCATACATCAACTGTTCATAAGCTTCCGTATTACCAAGCACTAATTCATCTACACATTGGCAAACTTTATTTATTACATCTATTTCCATATTGCATATTCTATTACAAATATACTCCCCTATAACTATACTTGAGATTTTCCAATCAACTAAAGCTATATATTTTCCTATTAAATCTGATACTCCAGATGCTGTAAGCCTATATGGTGCTTCTTTAAATATATCTGTATCAGCTACTACATAAATAGGTGATACTGCTGTAAATGTTTTTTTATACCCTCTCCAAGTCATATCAGCCACTGTAGAAGTAAATCCATCTACGCTTGCAGCTGTAGGAACAGATATAAAAGGAATATCTTTATTATATGCCACATATCTAGTTATATCATGTATAGTCCCTGCCCCCAATGCTATCAAGACATCACTTTCTGCTACTAAGCATTCATACACTTTTTGTACTGCTACTTCATTAGCATGAAGATTTTCAGACTTTAACTTTATAAAGTTTCCTTTTGGAATAACTTCTTCAACTTCTTCTCCTGCTGCCATATAAGTATTTTCATCACATATTATTGTTATATTTTTAAATCCTTCTTTTTCCATGATTTCTGGTAGTTTTTTAATAGCTTCACTTTCGATTATTATATCCTTCACTAAAATCTTATGTTCCTTACCACATCCACAAAATCCTGTAAACTTATTAATGTTTACTTTCATATCTCCTCACCTTCCATCCATATAGTCTATATGTAAAATTATACCATTTTATATAAAAATAAGGATATAATAATTAAATTATTATATCCTAAAAATCTTCTTATACTATAAATATACTTATTAAAATTACTGCTGAAATTATTTGTAATAACCCTACAAATAATCCATAAAGAGAAACTGCCTTCCCTTGCTTAATTAGATCTTTTACATTAACTTTTAGGCCTATTGCCGCTAAAGCAAATATTTCAAGCTTATTACTTACAGCCTTACACACATCTGATAAGGCTGGTGAAATAATACCCATTGAAAATAATGCACATGTAATAAAGAATCCTATTACATACCAAGGCACTTTAACTTTTCCTTTCTTTACATCCTCAATTTCTTCTTCAACTATTTCCTCATTAGTTTTATGTTTTAAATGTCCAAATATCAATACAACAACTACTAATAAAATAACTCTTACTATTTTAAATATTGTTGCTAAGTCTTTTACCTCTTCACTTACCATGGCTCCACTGGCAACAACTTGTCCGACAGATTGTAATGTACCACCAATCAATCCTGATGTCTTCATAGGTTCTAAATTATATAAAAAATTAGCTATTAGTGGTAGTAAAAACATTAAAAATATCCCTGTAACATTTACTATAGTAATAGCAATGCCTTTTTCTTTATCATCTGCATCTATAACCGGTGCCGTAGCTGCTATGGCCGATGAACCACACACAGCATTACCACTAGCCATCATAAATCTAAAATTTTGTCCAAAACCAAGTTTTTTTCCTATATATAAAGCACCAATTATAGTTATAGTCATTTGTACAACTATAAATGTAATACCACCTATACCTAATTCCATAAGTGTTGAAATACTTAAAGTGCCTCCTAATAATACTATTGAATATGATAATAAATCAGTTTCTGAAAATTTATAACCTTTTTGGAATATATCTTGATTTAAGAATAAATTTCCTACAAACATTCCTAAAAATATAGCTATTGTTGCGGCTCCAAGTTTAGGTATAAATCTTCCTAATAATATACTTATTATTCCCACCACTACTGATACCACTAGCCCTGGAAATATTTCTTTTACTTTTTTCATTCCATTTCATTCCTTTTCTTGTAATTAAAAGATTTATTTTAGAATTCTATTCCCTTAGATGTTACTTGTATAGTATAATCTTCATAGATTCATAAGTAAAATAAATATTAAAAATAAATATCATTAACATTTTTGATAGTACGCTTATATTTTTATTATCACTCTAAAAGGAGAATATTATGCTAGAAGAATTAAAAACTTTTATTGCAGTAGTAGAATATAAAAACTTTACCAGAGCTGGAGAATACTTAAAGTTATCACAACCAAGCGTTAGTACACATATAAAAAATTTAGAAAGATCCTTTGGTGTTACCTTAATAAATCGTTCTGTTAAACAAAAAACTATATTTATAACAGAAAATGGATATAAATTATATGAAAGAGCAAAGGAAATAATAAATTTACTTGACATTACATATATGGAAGTTAAGGATAATAGTAATTCATTAAAAGGCACTTTAAAGGTAGGTGCAAGTCTTACCATAGGAGAATATTTTCTTCCTAAATTCCTTTCACTTTTTTCAAAGAAATACCCTGACATAGATGTGGAAATTATTATTGAAAATACTTCATTAATATGTTCTCATTTAAAAGACTTAACTCTTGATATTGGACTTATCGAAGGAACTCCTTCCACTGGAAGCTTTAATCAAGAATATTTCCTAAAGGATCAATTGGTCTTAGCCTTTAATCCTAATAATAGTGAACTTACAAATATCCAGTCCTTTGAAGAGCTAAATAATCATTTATGGGTTGTAAGAGAGGATGGTTCAGGTACTAGAGAATATTTCAATATGTTCTTAGAAAGCAATAAGATAATTCCTAATAAAATATTAGTTTTAGGTAGTAACTCCGCTATTAAAGAAGCTGTAAAAAACAACCTTGGAATCACTCTTACATCAAGTCTAGTTACTGAAGAAGCTGTTGCAAATGGAGAAATCTGTATTAATAACTTTAATGATGAATATAACAGATATTTCTCTTATATAACACCAAAAAACATTACTATGTCAAAGGCAATTCAAGTTTTTATCGATGAATTAAATAACTTTTCCAAAAAAACTAACTGTTAATGAAAAAACATGGATTAATATAATCCATGTTTTTCCTTTTATAATATTGATGAAAATAGTTTTGATAAACCTTCTTTAATTTTCGTTTTATTATTTCTTCCTTTATACATTTCCAAAGTAAGCTGATTGCTTTTTAGGATATCTTTCTCAAATTGTTTTTTCTGCTTGCATGCTATGTCACTAGAATATATGTATGCATTTATTTCAAAGTTTAATTCAAAACTTCTGGTATCCATATTAGCCGTACCTATAGAGCAAATTTCATCATCTATAACAAGAGTTTTGGCATGTAAGAATGCATTTCTATCATAATGATATATCTTTACACCAAAATCTAAAAGATCACCTGCATAGGAAAGATTAGCCCAATAAACAAATGGATGATCTCCTTTTCCAGGAATCATTATTCTTACATCCACACCAGACAATGCAGCAAGCTTTAACGCATCAGATATACTATTATCTATAATTAAATATGGAGATTGTATATAGATATACTTTTTTGCTTTTTGAATCATTTTTAAATAAGCAAGCTTAATTTCAAATCTATCACTAAGATTTGGTCCACTTGATAATATTTGAATACCTTTATTTCCTGTACATACTATGCTTTCTTCTTCAACTATCTGCTCTATATCCACTTCTTCTTTAGTTGCATATCTCCAATCGGCTAGAAATCTTAAATTTAAATCCTTAACAGCATCTCCTTCTATTTTTACATGAGTATCTCTCCAGTAGCCAAACTTCTCGTTCTTACCTAAATATTCATCTCCAACATTAAAGCCTCCAACAAAGCCTATTTTATTGTCAATAACAACAATCTTTCTATGATTTCTAAAATTCATATTTAGATTTATTATCTTAAGCCATGATGGGAAGAACTCACCAGTTTTACCTCCTACTGAAATGAAATTTTTAAGGACCCTCTTATTTAAAGTCCTGCTACCAACAGAATCATATAAAAGCCTTACTTCTACACCTTTTGCAGCTTTTTCTTCTAAAATTGAAAGTATTTCACTTCCTATTCCATCGGTCTTAAATATATAAAATTCTATATTGATACACTTTTCAGCCTTTCTTAAAGCATCCAATAAAGCAGTGAAGAATTCTTTTCCATCGCTATACAACATAACTTCATTATTTTCCCTATAAGGCGAATGTCCCATTTGCTCTATGGAATTAATCATATCAAAGTTTTTATTATCTTTTTCAATATAACCTTCTTTATGTATCTGCTTTATATAATCCTTAAATAATTTTGCTTCAATTTCTTTAATACCAAACATATTGGAATTATTCATTTTTCTTCCTACTAATAAAAATGCAATAAATCCTATCACTGGAGCAATATAAATTACTAGCACCCAGGCTATTATGCTATTGGCAGATCTCTTTTCTTTAAAAATCATATAAAAAATTGCCAAAAAATTTATTATGTTTATTATCATCATTATTATATGAACCATTACTATCACCTCTTTTTTATTATGTCTATTTACCTCATTAATTAAGTATAATAAAAAAAGTAACTTTAGTTAAGTTACTTTTTAAAAATTTTCTTTCCATGCTGGCATTAACTTCATATATATGAAAGTTAACCATAAATACTTTTCACAAGTTTAGTTAATTATGAATTAATGATAAAACTCACAGAATTTTTAAAACTTATTTTTAAACTCTGTGAGTTTATTCCGCAATTTATCATTTATTTTTTATTTTTCATTTTTAATTTTCAATTACTTAAACATTTCTTTAAAAAATCTCACTGCTCGCTTGTCTTTAATTACTATTTTACTTTCATCTTTTAAAATAAAAATAAATTCAAAATCCTGACTATAAGTAGTAAAGTATATTTCCTCATCATAAAAAATATAGTCATCTATTACTATCCCTTTATCAAACTTGCCAACTCTTAATCCAAATATGCTGCTATTTTCATTATCATTGTAGCTTACACCATATACAATTGTTCCATCTTGCTGCTTTCTTACATCTATATGTTTACTATATAAGCTATCGATTATTACTAAAATTATAGGGAGTATCAATATTACTTTCGCAACTTTGCTAGATATAAAGCTTACATCATATCCTAATATATATATTGAAAATAATATATATACAAAGCAAAAAACATAAATATCTATTAATATTTCTATCTTTGGATTCAAGCCTAAAAAGTTTAATTTTTTTAATTTAATTATTTTTATATTTTTATAAAATTTATCAAAAAAATATCTGTCTAACATTCTATTAACAGGTATCTGTAATATAATTATCACAATCTTAATTAATAGTGATCTTGAAGATAACATGATAACTATAGCCATTGCCATACTTATAAAGATGTATGCATACTTTATTATTGCCTTATTCATATTTTCACTCCATTGATATCTATTGCTTTTAAAAAAAGCCATCCTAAAGTATTTATATTCTATTTAACTAATAATTATTGCCCCAATTACTTATTTATATAAAATAAAAAAGAGAAGATTATCTAATCTCCTCTAAAAAAACTACTATTTATTTTCATCTATTAGTTTTTCTATGTTTCCTTTACATCTTGCTCCTCTACAGCATCCTGCTCCAGCACCTGTAGCTTCTTTAACTTCTTCATAAGTTTTAGCTCCATTTTTAACTGCTAAAACTATTGTTTCTTTTGTTACTTTGTTACATAAACATATATTACTCATGTTTTTTCTCCTTAGTATAAACATTCTTTATCTTTATTATTAACTAATAATTATTATTTGTCAATATACTTTTTTCTTTTGTTATACTAATCATACATAACACAATCTCCTTTATTTTTATTTGCTTCCCTTAAAATATTGCTATTATATTTCTAAACCTGCTTTGCATTATGTATTTTTTAACAATTATATAATTCCTCTACTTTAGCCCAATTTATTATTTGCCATATGTTTTCCAGGTATTTTCCTCTAAGATTTTTATATTTCAAATAATAAGCATGTTCCCATACATCTATACAAAGAATTGGTTTAAGACCACATCTAAGTGGTGTATCTTGATTTAGTGTACTCATAACATGTAATCTGCCACATTTCTCTTTCACAAGATAGCTATAACCTGAACCAAATCTATTTAAAGCATTTTCATTTATAAGTTCTATCAACTGTTCAAAGGAACCATACTGCTTCTTTATTCTATCCATTAGTTTTCCTTCAGGTTTTCTTTTAGGCTTAGGATATAAAATTGAAAAGTATAAATTATGATTATATACTCCTCCTCCGTTATTTATCACTTTCTCCCTTATTTCCTTTGGTATTTTTTTAGGATTCATTAATATATCCTCTATGGTTTTACCCTTTGTAAAATTCTCATATCCTTTAAGCACCCTATTTAAATTATCAACATAGCCTTGTAAATGCTTAGTATAATGAATTTCTACCGTTTCTTTATCTATATAAGGTTCCAAAGCATTAAATAAATAGGGAAGATATATTTTTTCGTATTTCATTAGACTTCCTTTCAATTTAATTACTACACTACTATATATGCAGAAATCCTTTTCATTTATCACTATCCATTAAAAATCATATTTGATTTATTAAATTCACCATATGCCTTTATGATATTATATTTATTTTTCCTATTTCTATCAAAACAAAAAAGTGTCTCATAAGATATTTTAATCAAATAATAATTATTCATCTCTATAAATCTATTAATTCCCTCATCACCATACTGCATATTTCTAAGATTAAGTTTCTGCATAAGAAGCATCAAATGAATTATTACATCTCTTATATTATTAATATTTTTATTATTATTTAAATAATCCTTGCTATCTTCTATTAAATATTCATTATATCGTCTTATTTTTTTCACAAGCTGCCTTACTCCATCTTTAAGTCTATAAGGAAATATAATCTTATTTGCTATTAAAACTAATATCACTCCTGCTATGACATATATTATTCTTAAAAATATTAATACATTTATATTTTCAGTTAATGATGATACGCAAATTGATGCCACAGCTGCAAATAATGAAATTTTATAATATTCTTTAAATCCATATAAAAGATACAAAGCTCCTATTAGAATTAATATAGTTATAAGTTTATTATCAACTATATTAATAAGAATTCCTGTAACCAATATGGCTAATATATTTCCTTTAACTCTATCTCTTGCTTTTGTTATAGTATCTTCATAGTATGGTTGCATAATAGACATAATTGTTATAATGGCCCATATTATTTTATAAAATCCTAAAAACTCTCCTACTAAAAGTGCTATTGTCAATGTTATAGCCATTCTTATAGCAAACTTAAACCTTATACTATTTACATTAAAATATTCTTTAAAAACATTTTTAAATGTATCTAAATCAGATCTTTGCCACTGTTTATATACTTTATTAATTTCTCTTTTATTCATTTCAGCTAAACGCTTTAAATTTTTATATACTTCCATAAATATGTTACCAATAAGTTCAAAAATCTCACTCTTATTAATATTATCATTAATAAAATATTCTACTTTTTCTTTTAAGTCCACCACATCTATATTTCCTGAAGTATATTTCTCAAAGTTATCTAACAACAACTCAATATCAGCAAGTTCCTTTTCCTTTATATTTTTTTCTGTAGCTATATCTTTTAAGAGCAAATTAAGATATTCTAAATTTATCAAAAGATTAAATTGAATGATTCCTATATTAGTAGTTAAATATTTTCTATGTCTGCTTATATATATTTTATAAGTCAAATCTCTCATCTTTCCAGTACATTTATTTTTAAGCTCATCTGAATAATGATTTTCCCTAATATTTTTCACCTGCTCTTTTAACATATTTATATACACAACTATGCTGCTACCTAATACAGATTTTTCATTTATTTTCTTTATAAAGCTTGCTAAGACAATAACTGCCACTCCAAAAAGTACTGAGTAAAGCCTTTCTGGTAGCTCACTAAAAGATACTGTAGAATATTGAGTAAATATATAAAGCATAATAAATGGTTTATAAAAAGTTAAATCATATTGTGAAATTATGCTGTACATTATTAGAAATATTGATATAAAATTTATTATTATTCCAGTATAAAGATTTAATGAGGATATAAATGAAGTAACCACTATGAGCATATCTAAAATTATCAACCAAATAACTTTATAGAAAGTCTTAACATAAAAATTTTGCCTTCCTAATACTGTTGATGTTAATGCAATAGGAAAAGCTATCATTATATTTTTAACTCCAAATAATATCCATACGCCAAACATGGTAATAACTGCTACAGTACCATTCTTTAACATACTATATACATTAACATTATATTTTTTTATTAAACTTTTAAGCATAAAAATAACTCTATCCTTTCCTTTATGGATAAAGTTATTTTTGTCTTTATATGAATTTTTTATTTATTTTCTTAAGCTAAATTCATTATGTCTTTTACTTTTAATCATCTCTTATGAATAAAAAAGCTATTTAAACTATTTATATATCTAAAGGAATCTCTATGCCCCTATGCTCAACTGGTGTTGAAAAAACTATTTGTGTTTCAGTATTTCCAAACTTCTGTAGCTGCCCTATAAAGGCATCTAATTCTAAAGTTGTTTCATAAGCAACTTTAATAAGCATTGAGTAAGCCCCAGTTACACAATTACATTCAATAACATTTGGACATGCATTTATAAAAGGATAAAATACTGGTTTTTCTTTTGGACTCATGGCTAAATTAATAAAAGCTGTTATATTGTATCCTAACTTCAATTTATCCACCTTGGCGCTATAGCCAGTAATACCTCCTGATTTTTCCAATTTATCAATTCTCGTTGCCACTGCTGGTGGTGATAAAAACACCTGTTCTGCCAGATATTTTAAAGGATACCTTGCATTTTCTTGTAATAGCTTTATAAGCTTTCTATCTATTTTATCCATTAACACTCCCCCTTTTATTAAATATAAATCTCTCTTGCAGAAATAAAAAAAGCTGCAGCCTTAACAAATAGAAAATACAATAATTTAAATAAAGATATATCCCATGCAATAATTCTAGCTTGCGATGAAATAATACATGGAAAGCTCCATGATCAATTTATTGTGGATCCTATACAAGGTGGTGCAGGTACTTCAGCTAATATGAATATTAACGAAGTAGTTGCTAATAGAGCCATAGAAATATTAGGCGGTGAAAAAGGTAATTATGATATTGTAAACCCCAATGATCATGTAAATATGTGCCAATCCACCAATGATGTCTTTCCTACTGCTGGTAAGATTACTGCAATAAAAATGATACATCAAGTAATTTTACAGCTGGAAAGGCTATATAACGCCTTAATTGCTAAATCATTTGCTTTTGAAAATATCCTAAAGATGGGACGTACTCAATTGCAAGATGCAGTGCCTGTACGCTTGGGACAATGCTTCAATGCTTATGCAACAATGGTTAGCCGTGATATAGATAGGCTTATTAAAAGCTTAGATGAAATGAAAACAGTAAACCTAGGAGCTACAGCCATAGGTACTTCCATAAATGCACCACTTTCATATGTAAAAAATATAGTTCCAACTTTAAAAACTGTAGTTAATTTAGACTTAAAGCAAGCTAGGGACTTAATTGACGCTACACAAAATATCGATTGTTTCGTTGCAGTATCTGGAATTCTAAAAACTTGTGTCGTTAATCTTTCAAAAATGTGCAATGACTTAAGGCTTTTATCCAGCGGACCAAAAACTGGTATTGGAGAAATAAATCTTCCTGCTAAGCAAAATGGTTCCTCCATAATGCCTGGCAAAATAAATCCTGTTATTCCAGAAGTAGTATCCCAAGTTGCCTTTAATGTAATAGGAAATGATCTTACTATAACAATGGCTGCTGAAGCTGGACAATTGGAACTTAATGCTTTTGAGCCTATTTTATTTTATAATCTCTTTGAATCACTAGAAACATTAAGCCATGCTATTTCAACCTTGGTAGATAATTGTATAATTGGCATAACTGCCAATGAAGATCATTGCTTGGAACTTCTTGAAGAAAGTGTTGGTATTGCTACTGCCTTATGCCCTTATATAGGTTATAAAAAATCTGCTGAAATTGCTAAATCATCATTAAAAACTGGTATTCCAATAAGAAAGCTTGTACTAAAAAACAGCATTCTTACTAAAGAAAAATTGGACTCTATACTAAATCCAGCTACAATGACCAATCCAAAATATATAAGTGCTTCATAAAAAAAGGACAGCCTAAGCTGTCCTTTCTCAAATTCATTAAAGAAAAATAGTCCTCTAGTTTATCCTATTTTTATGCACGTTTTCGTCTTCTTCTATTTTTATTACTCTTCTCTATTAATATGTTATACTGCCATGATATTATTATCATAAATATCTCTATTACAAAAATTAACATTGCTGAATTAAGCACTTTTATATTCACAGCATTTAGAATTCCCTTTATATTTTCAAAAGCAAAAAACATAATAAAATATGTTTTGAAAAATCCTGAAATATGCCTATGTTCATTATCAAAAAGCCTTTTTTCTATAAAATCTAATAATGCATTAACCAGTAATGATACAATAGGATATATTAATAACTTTTCATATTTACTGGCATATCTAATTATATTTCCTTTTGCATCAAAATAACTTGGTAATATATCCGGTAAATACACCATTGCTATTGCTGAACACATTATACTTACTATAAAAATAATAATATTTAGTTTTCTTTTTTCCATTTTATTTTCCCCCAAAAATAAACTTTTAAATAATTATAATTATACTCTTTTATAAAAGTAATCCATTAAATAATACTTTAATTAAAAAAGGCCAAATCAATCTAAATTATGATAGTTTTGCTTTAAATGCTACAACTTTTGTTAAAAACGTAAAATAGTTTTTAGGCACTACAGTAATAATTATTTCTTTAAACAGTGCATATAATTCACAACTTCATCACCTTTTACGCTATATCCTACTCCTTTAGCACAGAATATTGATGAAGATGTGTATTCTGGATCAGCATCTTTATTATATCCTATTCTCTCTATAACCTCTTCTGCATTATGACATACATCATATCCACCATACATTAAGCTAAGTCCACCTTTTCCTTTGCTTAAAGCCTGAAATTCTAAAGAGTAATCCATAAATGTAGCCACCGGTCCCCTTCCCGTAATAATGACTCTGTCTCCTACACTCTGCTGTTCATTAAAAGTGCCATTCATCTTTTGAACATCACTTAAAACTCTACCTAATAATTGGTTATCAACTTCTATTTTAAAATTATAATAAGGCTCCAATAAAATATTTTCTGCACTATCTAAACCTTGTCTTAAAGCCCTTTTAGTAGCCTCCCTAAAATCGCCACCTTCAGTATGCTTAATATGAGCACGTCCTGTAATCAAGATTACTTTAATATCATCAATTTCTGAACCTGTTAATATTCCTCTATGCTTTTTCTCAAAGATATGGGTCTTTATTAGATTTTGTTGTCCTGGTGTTAGATAATCATTATGACATCTGTTTTCAAATACTATTCCTTCACCACGTTCTCCTGGCAATAGTTTTAAATGTACTTCTGCATAATGCCTTAATGGTTCAAAATGACCATATCCATTTACTTCATTACCAATGGTTTCTTTATATAATATTTCTGGTTTATCAAATTCAACATTTAAATTAAATCTCTCTTGAATTATTTCCTTTAATACTTCTAATTGTATTTTTCCCATTACATTAATATGCATTTCTTTTAGAATTTCATCATATTGTACATTTAATGTTTTTTCTTCACTTTCTAATATTTTTAAATACTTTAATACCTCTTTTATATTTACCGTACTGTCATATAAGACCTTTGCCGTCAGAGTTGGAATCATTTCTTCTGTAGAATCCTCTATTCCAATGCCCATTCCAGCCTTCATATTGCTAATACCTGTAACTGCAAACACATCACCTGCACTAGCTACATCTTTAATCTCATATTTGACACCATTATATGCTCTAATTTCATTTACCTTTTCTCTTATTTCTTCGCCATTATGATTATAAACTAATTCATCTTTAACTTTTAAAAGTCCACTTAGTGCTTTTATATATGTTATTCTTGTACCTTTTTCATCATATCTAATTTTAAATACTTTACCAGTAAAAATATCTGCTAGCTCATAATTAGTCATTGTAAGCTTATTAAAAATATCTAAAAACTCTCTTACTCCTTGGTCTAGTAATGCAGAACCAGAACTAGCTACAAAAATTTGCCTTTCCTTTACAAGAAATTTTAATTTATTAATCCATAACTGATTATTATAATTATCTTCAAAGTATAAATTTAACAACTCTTCATCTTTTCCTGCAATAAATTCTATTTCTTCATCACTTAAATTCATCAAAGAATTGTTACTTAAAAGGCATATATCTTCACTAAACCTTCTTTTTAATTGCTGATAAACTTTATTAACATCTGCTCCTACTCTATCTATCTTATTTATAAAAATAAATGTAGGAATTTTACGGTTCTTTAATAAATTCCATAATGTTTCTGTATGTCCTTGTATTCCTTCCACTGCACTTACTACAAGTATGGCATAATCAAGAATACTTAAAGTTCTTTCCATTTCTGGCGAAAAATCTATATGTCCTGGTGTATCTATTAAATAATAAGTATCACCATCATATGAAAATGTTCCTACATCAGAAAAGACAGTGATTCCTCTTTCCTTCTCTACCTTTTGACTATCTAGAAATGCCTCTTTATAATCAACTCTTCCTTTTTTTCGTATACTCTTAGTATAGTATAAAATTTGCTCGCTAAATGTTGTTTTTCCAGCATCCACATGAGCAAATATTCCAAATGTCTTTTTCATATTTCTCCCCCAATCTTTATCTTATTTATTTGTATATTATAAAATATTTATCTTTTAATTATTACTTAGTATTATACCTTAATTTAGGGTAAATTTATTACCTTATTTTTTTATTATTAACCTTCGTATCAATTCATTTATCCAATTCATATAATGCTTATGTAAAAATACAAAGGATGTGTTATTACGACAATTTTAAATAAACTTCTATATAAAAGTCTAATTTACTCTGGAAAACTCATTGAACTAAAATTAAATTCCTATAGTAAGTGATCCTATTGAATACTTTGGCCATACATCTGGAACCACAGGAAAACAGAAATTAATACCTGTCACTAAAAAAAGCAGAGTTATAGCTTCAAAATATATGGCTTTATTAACACCAAAGTACTCTTATGATAATTTCAAGGATACTTTCACTTTTGGCAAAGGTTTAATGATTGCTGATATAGTTACTACTACTTACACTAAAAGCGGTATTCCTATACGCTCTGCTACCTCTGGTGGAATGGAAGGAATTAAAAAGATTCTGCCTTTAATGTATACTTCTCCTATAGAAGTCTTCAAAATTAGTGATAAAGAAGTATCCCAGTATCTTCATTTATTATTTGCCTTAAAAGAAAATAACTTAATGTATATATCCTCTTCTTTTATTTCTAATATACTGGATCTACTTAGATGTCTTGAGGATAATTACAGCATGCTAATATCTGATATACAAAAAGGTTCTATAAACTCTAAATTAGGACTTGATTCACAGACACGAAAAATTCTTAATAATATGTTAGAACCTGATGCTGCCAGAGCTGATTTCTTAAAAAATGAATTTGAAAAAGGTACTAAGGGAATTTGTAGAAGAATATGGCCCAAACTAGCTTATATTGCTACTGTTACTGGTGCTAATTTTTCCATATATGATGATAAAGTTAATTATTATACTGACTCTCTTCCTATCTACTCTACAGCTTACGCTGCAACAGAAGCAATGATTGGTATTAACCAATATGCCTCTAAAATAAGCTATGTAGTTATTCCTGACACTGTTTTTTATGAGTTTATTCCCGTCAATGAATATGATAAACCATCACCAAAAACCTATTGCATACATGAACTTAAAATAAATGAATGCTATGAAATAGTGATTACAAACTATGCTGGATTATATAGATATCGCTTAGGTGATGTTATTAAAGTGGTGGGATTTTATAATGATTCACCAGAAATTGAATTCCTCTATAGACGAAAGCAGCTTCTTAATATGGTGTCAGAAAAAACCACTGAAGAGCATTTAACTAATAGCATTAAGTCAACTATAGCTAAGTTAA
>OOCW01001322.1_pt1 | contig 18026 bp, 16 predicted proteins | sample 1671201 | NCBI WGS metagenome assembly OOCW01 (sample SAMN06348132, study PRJEB24527) | human gut metagenome | biome: human gut; feature: ankylosing spondylitis patient; material: feces | host: Homo sapiens | place: China | collected 2015-10
ATTCATAATATTAATTTTATAATTTAGTATATGTAACTTTTTTTAATTAATAATCAAAACTCACCACAAATTTAAAATTTTACCACGAATTTATAAGTTCAAAATTTAACTTTTTTAAATTTTACTCTTCATTAACTATTTTTACCAATAACTGTTATAATATTAATTGCAAATATATACTTTTTAGGAGGTCTAAATTATGAAAGTTTTATTAATAAACGGAAGTCCAAAAAAAGCTGGATGCACATTTACAGCTTTAAATGAAGTTGCAAAATCTTTAAATGAAGAAGGCATAGAAACAGAAATATTCCAAGTCGGAGCAAAACCAATCGCTGGTTGTATCGGATGCGGTTCATGTCGAAAAACAGGTAAATGTGTATTTGACGATGTAGTAAATGAATGTATGCCAAAAGCAAAAGAAGCCGACGCTATAATCGTTGGTTCTCCAGTTCACTATGCATCAGCATCAGGAGCAATAACTTCATTTATGGATAGATTATTCTACTCATCAGGTGGGGCTCTACAATATAAATTAGGTGCAGTCGTTGCAAGTGCTAGAAGAGCTGGGACAACAGCAACACTAGATCAACTTACAAAACATTTTACAATATCAAACATGCCAGTAATCAGCTCATGTTATTGGAATATGGTTCATGGAAACACTCCAGAAGAAGTCTGTAAAGATTTAGAAGGGATGCAAATAATGAAAACTCTAGGTAAAAACATGGCTTGGATGTTAAAATGTGTCGAAGCAGGTAAAAAAGCTGGAGTTCAAATGCCAGTTAGAGAAGATAAAATTTTTACTAACTTTATAAGATAGATAAATAATATTTATTGTAAATTTTCTCAAAAAAGTGTCGTATTTTGATGATATCACTTTTTTAGAATATCACTTTTCAACCTTATAAATATTTTATAGTATTAAAAAAACTCCTTTATCTTTATATTGATAAAGGAGTTTTTACTTATTGATTTACTTTTTTATTTACTTGCACTTATAACTGCAGTTTGTATATTATCGAAGAACATTTTATTCTTACTATCTAATATATGAAGACCATCTGTCTCACAATTTATTAAAAATCCGTTAGCATCAACAAATCCACTTGTTGTATCTATAAATTTAACATTTGATTTTGTATCACAATGAGCTTTTATGCTAGCATTAAATTTGTCGATTCTATTTTTGTTGTAATTTGCAACTGCTGTATCGCTATATCCATTGTACCCTTTCCCTACTGGAAATACCTTTTGGACATAGATAGTTTTTCCTACATATTTGCTAGATAATAAATCGATTAATTTCTTAGTGTCTGTGTAATTTGACTCTCTCGAAATTCCGTTTATTCCTATTAATAAAACAACACCTTTTACATTGCTATTATCAGGCATTTGGTTGAAATTTTGTAACCAATGAGATGGGAATGCTCCACCTTTTGCATTTACATAAGAGCCTGTTGTATGTTGTTGTATTGTCGTTTTAAGTCTACTTGTGAATGAATCTCCAACAAATAGGAAATTATTTAAATTTGTAACTGTTTGAGTTGTTCCAGATTGTGTTCCACCTAAAACAACGTAATTTTTAGAAACAAATGCATAATTATTTTTATATAAAATCTTATACCAAGATCCAGTATCGTCAACTATTTGAACTGTCTCATTTTTATATAAAAGTCCTAATTTGGCAGAACTTGTTGTCGGTTGCTGTCTAACATTTAAAGCATCAGCTGTAACAGTACCTGTTTTTTTGCTCTCACTTGGTTTTTCATTGTTATTTGAGTTATTACTTCCATTAGAATTCCCTGGGTTCCCATTATTCGAACTTCCATTGTTTGAGTTTCCACCGCTTGAACTATTGTCATTGTTGTTTGAACCATTGCCAGTGCTTGTTGCTGATATATAAGTTTTAGACACATATCCAGCACTTCCATTATAAAGAATCTCATACCAATTCGATTCTTTGCCCATAATATATACTTTTTGTCCCTTGGATATAACACCTCTTGATGAATATGAACTCGATGGACCACTTCTTACATTTAGATATGTACAATTTATGACTGCTCCCTCATCAATCACATCATCGTAAATACTAGTTACATACTTACCTGAAACGTATCCATAAGATGTCTTGTATTGAACCTTTAGCCAATCTCCATTTTTTTCGACAATCTTTATAGTACTTCCCTTTGAAAAACCGCCTAAAATAGAATAACTCGTCGACGGACCACTTCTTATATTTAACGAAGCTGTAACCGTCCCCGATACATAAGTATCAGCATAAACCATTTCCTTAAATCCAATTGTAATAATAAAAGTCAATGATATAACTAGAGAAATTAACTTTTTACTCATAACCTTCCCCGCTTTCCTTTTTACTTTTTTGTAATTTATAATTTTCAAATACAATTTTGTATTATTTTTACAGTAAACTATTATACATTATTTTTATTCATTATGTACAAAAATAAGTACTTTTTATATATTATTTTCTATAATCCAACATTTTTTCCTTTATTTATATGTAAACTTTGTTAGTTTTTATTTAAATATCATATATTTTAGCTATAAATATATGATTTTGTTATATAACCTTTATGTAAATAATGTTTATATATTATCTTCTTTTATAATTTCACCCTCTACCTTATCTCATCACTATAATTATCCTATCTTGCTTTATAACCTATTTATTTTAATAATTATTTTGATAAAAACAAATAATCCATGTATAATAGGGATATAATAATAGGTAGTACTTTGCGGAAAAGGAGAAAAAACTTTGATAAAATTAGGTGAATACAATAAATTAATAGTAAAAAGAGAAACGAATTTCGGGTATTTCGTTGGTGAAGAAGGCGCAAACTCAAATGATGACGTATTACTTCACAACAGACTTCTTAACAAACAAAAAGTAGCAGTTGGTGATGAAATAGAAGTTTTCATATATATGGACTCAGAAGGTAGACTTTCAGCTACTTTAGAATATCCAAAAGCAAAATTAGGCGATATCGCATACTTAAAAGTAGTTGCCCATACTAAAATAGGAAGCTTTGTGGACGTTGGACTTCCTAAAGATATATTAGTTCCTTTCAAACAACAAACTTTTGAAATGACTAAAGGTGAAAGATACTTATTCTACATATACCTTGATAAAACTGGAAGATTAGCAGCAACAACTGACATTTTCCCATATTTATCAACAGAATCTGATTACAAAATTGGCGACACTGTAGAAGGTATAGTATACGGATTCCAAACAAACAACACAGCTATGTTATGTGTTGACAACAAATATGATGCGATAATATTAAACAACGAATACTTCACTGAATTAAAAATAGGTGAAAAACTAGAAAACTTAAGAGTTATAAAAGTATATGAAGACGGAAAATTAGGACTTTCACCAAGAGGCGAAAGAGCGACAGAATTAGACACTCTTGAAAAATCAATAATGAGTTACTTAGAAGGTAACGACGGATTCATGAGATTTAACGATAAATCTTCACCAGAAGAAATAAAAACAGTATTTAATTCAAGTAAGAAAAACTTCAAAAGAGCACTTGGTGTTTTAATGAAGAAAAACCTTATAACTCAAGATGCAGACGGATGTCATAGAGTTTAAGATTTTTTATATCTAGATCTTTTATGACTAGACTATTTATAACTAGATTATTTATAAATTACAAATTTTTTAAATTATAACTTAGCTTATATTTTAAATTAGCTAACTACAAAAGGATGCTAGAAATAGACAAACTCTATTTCTGGCATCCTTTTTATATAACACACCCTTTTATAGCACATAGAAAATTATAATTATACTTAAATACTTTCTTATACCTCTACATAACTTTATCTAAATTAGCTTTATCTAATCCTAACTTATCTAAAGTCAATCCTTCAGCATAAAAATCAGTTTTTAGAAGGCTAGACGCAAGCACAATTATTGCATCTATATTAGGTGTTGGAACACCTAATACTTTACCTAAATCTGACCAGAAAACTAATCCTGTTGATATATCTTCTGTAAAATAACGTGAAGTAACACTAGTAGGTCCTTTTATTTGTGTAAATACTTCACTTGTATTAAAGTGTTCTTGTAAAGTTTTTTCATCTTGTGAAAAATATCCTCTGTTTTGTCTTGCTTCTAATGCACCCTCTACTTCAAAACCAAGTGCTCTACCAAGAGCTATTCTCTCTTTTTCAACTGCTTCTAATACATTTATAGTATGTTCTGTTATACCCTCTCTATATAGCCAGAACTCACCACCAGAAAAGTCTATTCTTCCTGCATTTAATAGGCATGGTCCTGGATGAACCTCTGGATTTCCATTTTCTAAATTGACTTGTAGTATATTTTTAGCCAATACAAAACAATCATATAATTTTTTACACACTTCGAATACTTGTTCATTATCACTACATGGATAAGCTGCTAAATATACCTTTTTCGCTCTTAAATAAAGTTCTATTTTTGCAGACTCCACTATTGCCCTTGTTCCATATGTTAAAGTATTTGTTTCAGCTATTTTGAAACGCTTGTTTATTCCCATTTCTTTAGCTTCATTTATAAATCTAACGGGAGCCATACATGCCGCACAATTTATAAGTATAATTTGATCTTCATTTACGACAGGTGCAAGTATTCCCGCAAAATACTCAATTGCAACTCCTGGCGCAACTACCATTACGACCTCTGCTCCTTTTATAACTTCATTTATATCATCACTAATTAAATCTATCTCAATAAATTTACCTTTTTCACCTTCAGAAGACCCTATTTCACCCTCACAAAGATATAGTCCGCCTTCTTTTTTTATAAAATCTAAGTTTTTGCAAAACTTATCACTTTCAAATAAACTTACTTCAAATCCCCTTTCTTTCAAATCTGCACACGCAGTAAGTCCTCCATTACCTGCTCCGATTATTGCTACTTTCATCCAAAATCCTCCTAATGTTTTCGATTAAAACTATCTTTAGTATTGACATTATTTTTTATCTTAATCAATTTTTAATTTATTTTTACCATTTTTTTATGTACTCAATAAAAACACTTCCATTACTGTATAAAATTAATATATCAGTTAGTTGCATTTTTGTATCACTTGTACTACTATACATAATGCAAAAGTCAATTATTTCCATAGATATTTCCACAGAAATATTTTTGACTCAATGGCAGGCCTAAAGCCTAAAAAAGAAGAAAATTAAACTTTGCATATCTTTGCATATAATGAAGAAAAAAATTTTTTAAGATTTTTTAATTTTTCATGTTTAAAAATTTTAAATAGGTCAATACTCAAGAAAGGTGGTCAATTAAATGTTGCTCTTTAGAATTATAATGATTTCGTGTATGTTAATTATGTTTATCGTGATGTTTGCATCTTTATCTTCTGCAAATAAGCCAAAGAAAAATATGTTTATGGCTGTAACTCTACCATATGACGTTTTAGAAAGTGATTTTATAAAAGAAATTCAAAAGGAATATAAATCTCTCTGCAATAAAGTCTACATTATTATGTTACTTACTGCTATTCCCTGTATATTCCCATTTTGGATTTTTAAAAACATAACTGTATATATATTTTATATGTTAATTTGGTGTTTAGTTTTTTCATACTATGGAATTATTCCTTTTAAACTTATGAACCGTAAAGTAAAGGCCGAAAAATCAAAAAATAACTGGTTTGTAGGTGAAAAAAAGGTTGTCTACTGTGATATAAAAACAACTATGCTAAAAAATAAAATGCCAATAAGTAATAAATATTTTCTGATACCACTTTTAATAAGCCTCTTCCCCCTTATAATAAGCTTAAAAAACATGTCATCAGAAAATATAGTATTTTTAATTATTTCAATACTAAATATAGGTTTGATTATTTTTATTTTCTGTATAACAACGCAATACAATAAATCAAAACTAAAAACTTATAGCACAGACTCTGAAATTAATTTTATCTTAAATAAAACTGAAAAACGCATGATGTCAATTTATTTTTTAATGAACGCTCTTGTAGAGTCAATTTTAATTTTAGTTATCTATTTAATGCTTTTTGATTATATAAATATTGAATTCTTTAATATTTATATAACCTCAACTATTATACTTTCAAGTGCTGTAGCTCTTGGCTTGATATATATTAAGAAAAAGATAAACGAATTAGATGAAGAATTATCATCTAAAAATAAATCCTCAGAAATTATAGTTGATGACGATGATTGCTGGATTGATGGAATATATTATTATAACCCTAATGATTCAAGTAAAATAGTAAGTAGCCGCTTTGGATATAGTATGACTTATAATATTGCGACTAAACATGGATACTTTATGGCTAAAAAATTAGATAAAATAGTATTAGGCGCTACATTTTTACTTATGATAATCCTAATGCTTCCTAGTGAGTTTGCAACTAGTTCTATTTCATTTAATGATAATTCCCCTAATATAAGTATTTCATCTTTCCCTTATTCTTATGACTTAGATTATAACGATATCGAAAGCATAACTATAACAAATGAGCCGATTTCATTTAAACTTAGAACTAATGGGATAGCTACTGATACAAAATGTATCGGTAATTTTAAAAGTGATAAATACGGAAAATGCAGGGTGTATCTTTACTTTGATGGTGAAGATAATAACCCTAAATATATAGTAATGAAATTAAAAAACAATAAATTTGATTACCTAATCTACAATACAAAAGACGATAAAAACACAGAAAAAGTTTATTCTAAACTTCAAAAAAACCTTGATTGATTCCATAAAAAAATAAGATGGCTATAACTTATATTTGTTTATAGCCACCTTATTTTAATCTGTATAACTATTTATAAATTTTCCGACTAAAATTTTGCATTTTTCAGTAAGAGCTTTGCATTCTTCTTCTTTTAAATGAACTAATAACTCTCCATGATCGCTATCTTTTAATTTAAATACTAAAATTTCATCATCATATTCTTTATCTATAGAATCTAAAGAAATTTCATCTTGAAGTGGTGATAACATAATATAACGTTCGCCTTCAATTTCTATTGAAAATATTTTTTTGAAAGTAGTCTCAACGCCATCTTGATTCCATAAAACAATTGTATTTTCATCCATTATAATCTCCTCAATTTCATCTAGATATTACTTGATGCAAATTGTACAGTTAACCTATATTTATCATTTTGTACAAAATTACATCCTTATAGATTATATGATGACAAAAATAAAAATATGTTATATTCTAGCTACACCAGTTTCTCTAGCTGCTTTAGCAACTGCAGCTGATACTTCTTTTCCAACACGTGGATCGAATGCATCTGGTAATACAAATTCTGTTGTTAATTCGTCATCTTTTATTATTTTTGCTATTGCATATGCTGCTGCGACTTTCATTTCTTCGTTGATTTCGCTAGCTCTAACATCTAGTGCACCTCTGAATATTCCAGGGAAAGCAAGCACATTGTTTACTTGATTAGGGAAATCTGAACGACCTGTACCAACTATAAATGCTCCACCTTCTTTTGCTTCGTCTGGGAATATTTCTGGAGTTGGGTTTGCCATAGCGAATACGATTGATTTTTCTGCCATAGTAGCAACCATCTCTTTTGTTAACATTTTTGGAGCAGAAACACCTATAAATACGTCTTTTCCTTTTACTATATCAGCTAATTTTCCATCTTGGTCATTTTTATTAGTAACTGCTAACATCTCTTTTTGAGCCCAATTTAATCCTTCTGATTTTGAAGATAATGCCCCATTTATATCACATAAAACTATATCTTTTACATTTAAATTTAATAACATTTTTGCAATCGCCATACCAGCAGAACCAGCACCGTTGATTACTATTTCTAAATCTTCTATTTTTTTGCCAGCAAGTTTAGCAGCATTGATTATCCCTGCTGAAACTATTATTGCAGTCCCATGTTGGTCATCGTGGAAAACTGGTATATCTAATTCTTCTTTTAATCTGTTTTCAATTTCGATACATCTTGGAGAATTTATATCTTCTAAGTTTATTCCCCCGAAAACTGGTGATATTAATTTTACTGTTCTAACTATTTCATCGATATCCATAGTATCTACACATATCGGGAATGCATCAACACCAGCGAATTCCTTAAATAGTATTGATTTACCTTCCATAACTGGTATAGATGCAGATGCACCTATGTTTCCAAGTCCTAAAACAGCAGTCCCATCAGATACTACGGCAACCATATTTGACTTACAAGTATATTTATAAACATCGTCTTTGTTTTCTTTTATTTTTAAGCATGGAGCAGCAACTCCTGGAGTATAAGCTGTTGATAAGTCATCTTTTGTCGAAACTCCAACTTTACTTTGTATGCTCACTTTGCCTAATTTTTCTTCGTGCATTTTTAATGCTAATTCATTAAAATCCTTTTTTGACATAACTTCCTCCGATTTTCAATACTCTTATATTTTATTTTAATATTTATAGTGATGAATTATATATATGATCTATTTATATCACTAAATGTATCTATACTTTATTTATTCTCAATTTAATTTTTCATATAAAATTTATACATTTGTAGCTTTTGCGTATTCTTGTCTTCTGTCATAAATATTATTTCCTTCACAATCAATCGCCACAATAACTTGTAAATCCTCAACTTCAAGTCTTCTGACTGCTTCGGCACCAAGATCTTCATAAGCTATAACTTCACATTTTTTTATTGAGTTTGAAATATAAGCACCTGCCCCGCCGATTGCAGCAAGGTAAACCGCTTTATATTTTTTCATTCCTTCGATTACTACATCGTTTCTCTTTCCTTTGCCTATCATTATTTTTAGGCCTTTTTCCAAAAGAGGAACTGTTAAATCATCCATACGATAACTTGTTGTTGGACCTGCTGAACCTATGATTTCACCTGGTTTGTTTGGTGCTGGCCCAACATAATAAATCGCCTGGCCACAAACATCAAAAGGAAGTTCTTTTCCTTCTTTTAATGCAGCGACCATTCTTTTATGAGCTTGGTCCCTTCCTGTATATAAAACGCCGCTTATTTTAACAACATCGCCACATTTTAATTTTTCGATATCTTCACTTGTACATGGAGTTTTTAATTCAATCATAATTTCCCCCTCAATATTTTTATAAAAACCCTATAACACCACGCTTTTATGTCTTGATGCGTGACAATTTATATTAACAACAACTGGTAGTCCCGCGATATGGGTTGGGAAAGTTTCGATATTTACAGCAAGTGCTGTTGTTCTTCCACCCAATCCTTGAGGCCCTATGCCTAAGTTGTTTACAGCTTCCAACATCTCTTTTTCCAAATCTGCAATAAATGGGTCTTCGTTGTGCTCCCCAATTTCTCGTGTTAACGCTTTTTTTGCAATTTGAGCACATTTATCCACTGTTCCGCCTATCCCAACACCTACAACTATCGGTGGACATGGGTTTGGCCCAGCTTCTGACACAACATCTACTATAAATTTCTTAATTCCATCTAGTCCATCAGACGGTTTTAACATTTTTAATTGACTCATATTTTCACTACCAAATCCTTTTGGTGCATAAACTATCTCAATTTTATCTCCCTTAACCATATCATAATGAATTACTGCTGGTGTGTTGTCTTGAGTATTAACCCTATGTATTGGACTTACGACAGATTTCCTAAGATATCCATCAGTATATCCAAGGCTAACACCTTTGTTTATAGCTTCTGTCAAAGTATCTCCTTCAACTCTTACATCTTGACCAACTTTGACAAAAAATACTGCCATACCTGTATCTTGGCATATTGGAACTTCTTTTTCACATGCTATTTTTGCATTTTCGATTAAAATATTTAGTACGTCTTTCCCTAAATCACTTTCTTCATTCTCAAGATTTTGTTTAAAAGAATCAACAACATCTTTCCCTAAGAAAAGATTACCTTCTATACATAAACGCTTTACTTCCTCAGTAATCTGAGCAGAATTAATAACCTTCAAGCGAACATACCTCCTATATTAATTTGTAATTATTCGTCTTTCTATATAACTTTATCATTATTCAGGGTATAAAACAAGGTTTTTGAAAGGTCCAATATGGAAATAATTATTATGTCTAAAAAAAAAGATATCACAAGTGTTTATCTTGTAATATCTTATTTTTTCATTAATGTATTACATCTGCATACTCAAAATTAGTCACTTCTTGTAAATCAGCAGGTTTTAATTCTATTTGATATCCAATTTTGCCTGCACTTACAATTATCGTATCTAAATTTTGTGCTGTTTCATTAACAAAAGTTCCGTATAATTTTTTCATTCCAACAGGAGAACATCCTCCTCTTATATATCCTGTAACTTTATTTATATCCTTCACGTGGATCATCTCCACATTTTTTTCACCAGCTGCCTTAGCCGCTTTTTTTAGGTCAAGGTTTTGGTCAACAGGTATCACAAAAACATAATATTCCTTGCTATGCCCCTGAACTACAAGCGTTTTATAAACTTGATTTACATCTCTTCCTATCGCATTTGCCACAGTAATTCCATCTACATGTTCGCCGTCTGTTTTGTATGAATGAGTCTCATAATCTATTTTATTAGAATCCAAAATTCTCATCGCATTTGTCTTTACCTTCTTTGCCATATTTCCTCCTAAAAAATCTCTATCTATTTAATCTCATCTGTCGTTGTTTTTTTCTTAAAACTTAATTTAAAATAAGCAAAAGCACCAACCGCAAATGATACTATTGTAAATATTGTTTGGTTGATATTTGTCCCTTTTGATATGAAATAAAGGGCTACTGAGCAATAAATCATTGCCATAATTATATATGTTATAACATTTGATAAACTATTAGTTTTCGATTTGAACATATTAAACACCTCCAAGCGATATGTCACTTAAATGGATTTACCATTTTCAAGTATTTCTCATTATATTTAGAAAATAATTCTCATATCATTTATTTTATCTAAAATCATATGAAAAAGTTCCAAATATATTTTCATAAAACTAATCTATATTTATAATACACCATATAGCTTACGAAATCCTTAAAATTTAGTATATTAATTTATACCTATTTTTGCATTTCAAAAACATATTTTGGAATATATTTATATATTATAGCACTTAATGTCTGTATTTACACAAAAATGACTGTAAAAAATTTATTAAAATTTCACAGTCATTTTTTGAATTTATTTTATTTGTTTTTAAATTTATTTTTGTTCAACTTTATTGTCCTTGTGCATCTGATTTTTCTTGATCATCTGATATCTGTTTTAATTTAGTGTATATATTACCATCATTATCTTGATTAAGTCCCCATTTTTTTGCAAATACACTATGTTTTGCTTGAACTAATTCAGCATTTGCAACTACTTTTATTTTCTTACCTTGATATTCATTCATGTCAACATTGTCATTTAGTCCATTAAAATATATCCCATCTTCTGCAAGCTTCACTATATCGCCATTTTTAACACCTTGTGTATAGTAATAATATCCATCACTGCCTTTTAACCAATCAGCATTCGTATTTTTTATAGGCTCAATATTTGTTTCTGGTGTAGTAGAATCTGCACAATAAACATCAACCTTCACTCTAAGCAAACTCACTGCACTAGATTTTATATCCATAGTAACACCATCACAAATCTTATCACCAGGAACTAAATTTTTTACATTTGCAACATCAGTTATAGTTAATGCACCATCAACAGTCATAGCCTCTTTACTTAATTCCTGACTCTTATTCCAACTAAAGAAATTAAACCCAAACCCAATTGACACAGGCACTAAAATCGCCAATAAAACAATTAATATTTTTCTAAATCTTTTCAAAAAAATTCCCCTTTCTTGCTTAACTAAATATCCACTTTAGTTTGTTACTCCTTTTAAGCTTATAAATATTTAAAACCTAAAATTTAATTTTCAATTAGCCGCCTAGACTAATTATCTACCATAGCCTAAAACTCATTCTGTCTCGATTCAACTTTAACTGCTATTTGGACTTTCTTATCACAAAAATCTACAACCTCACTATTATTCGGTTTAAATCTCACCCTTGAAATCAATCCATTTTCCAAACCTTGTCCCTGTTTCAAAACTTTTTTGTAATAGTAATATCCATCAGACGATTTTTCCCAATACTCATCATCAAGAACACTACTATTATTTTCATTACAATACTGAATTTCACAAGAAGATTTGTTAAGCTTGTACACAATTTGAGAATTTTGCTTGTCCAAAATAATTGGAAGAATCGCAACCCTTATATATATGTCACAAGTCCCTGTATTTTCGACATCAAAATCCACATCAACAGATGCCTCATTATTTTTATTCAATATAAGTCCACCATCTGCATTTATAAGCTGTTGATCCATAGAATTTCCCATAAGTTCAAAATCAATCTCACTGATTTGACCTTGCTTTTCATTAGAAAATCTATCATAAAAAACAGCATATAGCTCGCCATAATTCATACTAATACCCCAAAAAACCACAATTGCCACTATAGCTGCCAATATTTTTCTCATTTTATCACCTTAGTTTCATTAAATACTCAGAAATTTATCTGATATTCTGTGATTTAACTTATAAATCCTTAGATTTATCTAAAACATCAATATTTATTTTTCCTTGTTTATTTTTATAAAAATACGGATTGTTCTTTTTCTTTAATTTAATTTCAATGTTACCAGTATAATTTTTAATAGATTGTTGATTTAAAAAGATTTTATTTTGAATTGAACGTTTAGATGTAGTACTATTAACCACCTCATAATCCTGTGGCACAATTAAATTTATATAATGCCACTCACTTATATTTAGATTTTTTACACTATATGTATGCCCTGGTTTTATCGATAAATTTGCAAATCCTTTATCACTACTAATATTCACCAAAAATTTTTCCTCATTATTAGAATCCTGATCACCATTTTGAATAGTACATTTTATATTTAAAACACCACAGTCCTTGCTAATTGGAACCTTCATATCTTTTTCAACATTTATAAATTCCAACTCATCTCGAATATAATTAGCCCTTATACTTCCGACACAAATAATACTATTATTTATTATGTCTGCTTTAGAAACAGTATATTTTAAACGGTCCGACATAATTGTTATTCTGCCCCCAGGTTCCAGACTTTTAAGTGCGCTTATATCATATTCTTCAGAAGTATCTCCATTTTTATAACACCTTATATCATCGGTTAATGTATTTCCGTTATATATAAAACTATCTGGACTCATGTTTAATCGTATAGTTCCTGCATTTTTATTCGTGTTTAATTTTGTAAAACCTAAATTTTTCAATGTATATTTATTTGAATTATTCTGTATATCAATCCTAACATAAACTTCATCACCATTTGTTGGGCGATAATCATCATCAAAATAAACAACTTGTCCATCTTTTTTCCCATTTTTGTATTTATAAAGCTTCATACTTATTTCCATTTGAGGCATCTCAATAATATATAAATTTATTTTGGAAAATCCACAAGAATTATTTTTCAAACTATCACTCGTTATAAAGTTTCCGATTAATATGTCTATAGTATTTTCACCCATTACTAATTTTTCCTCTAGATCCATCTCCATTAAGGTACCTTTTATTTTACCTGCATTTTCACTTAAATCCTCCATATGTATATGATAACCATCTGTATGATTTGATAATGAATTATGATAAGTTGCATTTGAGCAAGTATAACTTGATGTATTTTCATAATCTATGTCTTTACTATTTAATCTCTGCTTTTCAAGAAGACGCCTAGTTTCATAATTTATATTAGTCGTCTTTTTATTCAAAAATACACTAGCGACGTTATTATATGGCATTATAAGCTCAAATCCATATTTATTATCAGCTGGAATTCCAAGCACAGCATATGCATTACCGTCTTGGAGTAATCTTATTTGCTTATCTGTAATCTCAAAACTAGCGCTTAACATCCTCCACTCGATACTGTTTAGATTTCCTTGAGTATCAACACAAGTATGCAAGTCCCATGTAATCTTGCCTTCATTATCCCATTTTATAGGTTTGTCCGATTGTAAATATCCATACAGGTCATCAACGCTATAACTAATTAATTGGGTGTCATTTCCCGAATTAATCATTGTTCTCAACACCTTATTTCCACTAACTTCACTTTCCGACTTATCCGTATCTACATTTACATTCTCAGTTATATCACTGCTACTAGATACATCCTTTATTGTCCTAAGTTTTAAATAGTTCTTACCATCTTCTTTTACATTTTTATACAAACCATCAATACTCTCAACCTCCTCCGACGAAATCCCTTCATTAAGCTCAGCCCTATCACTATGTGAATTCATCTTCTTTTCGCCATCACCAATTTCCTCTGGCTCCCTCGTCTTTGTCCAATTTGTAAGCTCAATTTCAGTAACACCCAAAGGTAAATTTCGCTCGGCCTGGATATTTTGAAGATTATCATATGTAATAAATACAAAAACCGTCATAATACAAACACCTATTGCGAATCTTATCCTGCTCTTGATTAAAAACACCTCCTTTCTATATATTTTTATTTTCTAGGACAAGCTTAATTCATTATATGGGACTTATTTTTTATTTATTCCACTTTTTTATAATTTTTTTTCATAAAAAAACTAGGTTGATATATTATTTGTATTTCAACCTAGTTTATTACTATAAAACACTTATTTTTTGTTATACTGATGATTATTTTTTATTTTAAATTGACTATTATTGCCTTATCTTTATATCTTTTAGCAACACTTCCACCTTCAGTCAATTTGACTGGTATGATTTTCACATATTCTATTTTATCTGTATCTATTTTTTTGCCACCTTGATATAACTCTTGTTCTGATACTAAATTAATATATTTATTTTTGCCATCTATATAAGATGAATCTCCACCAACACCCTCTAATATAAGATTGCCCGCTTGGTCAACAGCTTCTATAGATATATTATTTAAAAAATCTTCGCTCCCTGTGCTTTCTGCATCAAGATAAAGTCTTGCATATAGTGGTGATATTCTCAATTCTTTAAACTTAAGTAAAGTAGTCTTATTATTTTCTTTTATTTCAACTTCTTTATCTATATTATAAACTTTTGTTCTCTCTTCCATTTCCTTTGCATTTATAGTGAAGTTAAATTCCCAATTCCCCCTTATTGAACCTCCCACACTATTTCCTGCCATTTTTTCTATTTTACCAAATACTACTTTTACATCATGATCTTTACTTTTATCCAAGTTCTCTAAAACATTATTATCTTCGTAACTTGTTGACTCTATTTGAAGTTTAGTTAAGAAGTCTATATTATCCATCTCTTTAATATCATTTATATTTTCTTCCTCGCTAATCCCAAATGTTTGCATAGCTGAACTCGGTAAAAATTTCTTGCCATCTATATAAATCTCTTTAATTTGTGGCATATAATTAGTTATCATATCATTTTTATCTAGTTCTTTTTTAGAAAAATCCATATTTATATTTAATATAAACTCACCATCTTCAAGCATTGCCTCTTTTAATGTAAGTGTTACATTTTTATCAGATGCACTCTGCTCAACTCCCGTTTTATATTCTTCAAATTCGTTCTTATTTGCCCCGAAATAATATTCTATTTTTGCAGTTATACTATCCACAAGTGCCCATGTATTGTCATTAACCAAAATTCCACAACATAACACCAATGTCGCTGCTGCTACTACACACTTTTTTATTCTTCTTTTTTGCTTAACTTTTTCCGCTTTTTTAACCCCATTTTTTATAAAAACATCAACTTCTTCTGGCACTTCTATATTATTAAATTCATCAAACTTCATTTAAATCCCCTCCTTCAAAATATCACTTAAACTTTCCTTTGCTCTTTTCAAATGGCTTTTAACTGTATTTATAGGCACGTCGAGCACATACGATATATCCTCTATCTTCATATCATCAAAATATTTTAAAATAATCACAGTTTTATACTTTGGCTTTAATAAATCAATCGCCTTATATAAGTCTAACTTTTCCTCTAATGATATTGCTTTTTTACTTACTATGTTTTCACTACTTATAATTGGATTTTCATCATCTATATAAATTACTTTGCTCTCTTTTCTAATATAATTTATTGCAGTATTAACTAAAATTTTTGTTATCCACGGCTTGAATTTTTCTTCGTCTTTCAATGAATGGATATTTAACCATGCCTTAAATGAAGTTTCTTGTAAAATATCGAGTGCGGCCTCTTTATCTTTCACATATGTATAGGCTACCTTGTACAAATAGGATTTGTATTGTAGTAAAAGCTCTTCAAATGCTTCTGAATTATTTTTTATTGAATTCTTTTTAAAAGTTTTTTCCTTTCCCCTTATCCTTGAAATAAATTTTATACCCTCCATATTAATTTTCCCTTCTGAAATTTGTTTAATTAATTTTACTTGCTTTTATAACATAAGACAATTAATGTGTTAAAAAAGTTGCACTTTTTTATAATTTTTTCATAAAAAAACTAGGTTGATACATTATTTGTATCTCAACCTAGTTTTTATAAAAATTTATATTTCAATTTAGTTTTCGATATAACACCTTTAATTTTTATTATACTTACTATTACTTTTTATTCAAATTAATTCATTAATTTTTCTATTTCCCCTAAATCAAGCCCTGTTGATTTTGATATTGCTTCTTTATCCAACCCCAGGTTTATCAAAGATTTTGCTATTTCCATAGCCTTATTTTTTTCACCTTTTTCTATACCTTCTTTGATTCCTTTTTCTATTCCTTCTTTTCGTCCTTCTTCTATACCCTCTTTTCGCCCTTCTTCTCTTCCCTTTTTAATACCTTTTCTCTCAGCCTCATTCAATGCACTTATTTTATCTCTTAACGTCTTAGCTCTCATTTCATATAATTCACGTTGAGTGTCATCATTACTCATTTTTATTAGCTCATCCTTTGCTTCTCTTATCTCTTCTACGCTCATTTCAAGGCTTCTAACCTTTTCACTTTCTGGATTTTTCAAGAATTCAATCCAAGCAACAAGCATGTCTTTTTCATCTGAGCCTTCTTCCAATTTTGGTATTTCTATAAAATGTATTTCCGCTACATTTGTTAATTCTTCGTTGCTATATATTTCTTTTAATCTATATCCACTGTGGAATTTTCTCGTTTTTAGGTATTTGAAGTTTAGTATATTTATGCAAATTGTTCTTTTTAAAACACTATAATCCTCGCCTTCATTAAGCTGTTCTGAATATAATTTCGACCAATAATACAAACTTCTTTTTATCATGTTGTACTCATTTTTCAACTGAATTTCTATATTTATTATCTCATTATTGCTAGTCGTCGCTTTTACATCTAATCTTGAAAATTTATCTTCTATATAACCTTTATTTAAATCCGTATTTTTTATCTCAACTTCTGTTATTAAGTCCTTTGGTTTTAAAGTTGCATTCAAGAAGGATATCAGTATATTTGGGTGCTTTTCGCTTCCAAATATGTTTTTAAATACAAAATCCATCTTTGGATCTAATAATCCTCTCATATTCTCAACTCCTTTCCCTTTTTATTTAGATTATACCATAATAGGTATTTTTTTAATCCTAGATTTCAATTAAAAAACCTATATCTCAAATTATTATACATTTTAAGATATAGGTCATTTATATTCTATCTAAATTTATATTTTCAACTTCTATCTAGGTCTTCTCTTAGAATTCTTCCCTGATGATTTTCCTCTTCCTGAGTTTTTACTGCCGTTATTTCTTCCAGAATTTCTAGTGTCATTTCCTCTTGATGAAGATTTTCTATTATTTGAATTTCTAGAATCTCTGCTGTTTTTAGATACCTTATTTCCGTTTGACTCTTTTTTGCCCTTGCCGTTTTTAGAGCCTTTATTTCCACCTTTTGAGTTACCAAAGTCTCTAAATTCACCTCTTGGTTTTATAAGACATCTTGGTCCAAATCCAATTAAGTCCTCTCTTCCAGCTTCGACTAAAGCTTTGTGAACTAAGTCGTAGTTACGAGGTTGGCTGAATTGAA
>OOCW01001328.1_pt1 | contig 17893 bp, 20 predicted proteins | sample 1671201 | NCBI WGS metagenome assembly OOCW01 (sample SAMN06348132, study PRJEB24527) | human gut metagenome | biome: human gut; feature: ankylosing spondylitis patient; material: feces | host: Homo sapiens | place: China | collected 2015-10
GGTAAAAAGGCCTTCCCAGCATAAGCGACTCGATTTCGATGTTCTTTCACTTTGAAATGTTTCACATATTCGCGGCAATTCTCTCGAGCAAGTTGTTCATCAAAGACATATAAAGGGGTTTGATACGTCTTAGCAAGTTCTAAACAACTGATTCCTCCGATATAAAGTTCATCATTTTTTACTGACATCGTTCCTTGTAATTTCATTTTGTCGTCCTTCCTTTTCGTCATAAAGAGGCTCACATTTACAAATAAAAGCTCCCTCATTTGAATCATACTAAGGGAGCTTCGAAAAATACTATCCTAAAATAGATGATAACAGGATAGTCTCTATTTCTTAAATGTAGCTCAACACAAATTTGCATTTGTGACAGTGATGCATATATTCTATACACCCCCAGGTCTATAACCTTAAAGCTTCAGTTATAGCCTTCGGCGGTTATTCCTTTCTTCATACTTCATTGCGCTTACCTCGTTATGAATACTCTTAAGAACCGCAGCCTCTACCTTAATTATTTTTTATTAAGTTATTAATCACTTTAAAATATTTTCCATTATTTGCAAATAAAATCAAACAAACTTAGTATATTCAAATCATTTAACCTAAGATTTCACTAACTCTACAATTAAAACTATATTCAATACCTAATAAAATTATACGGTCCATTTCAGTTTTAATTAATTATTTATTACTAACCCGATCAGCTTATCTTATATTAAACCTTAGGTTCTTTTTATTTAGGTTATTTGGGATTTTATTTTGTCGTTGATTAAGATATGATATAAATGATATAGTCATTTTTATCTATAAAGAAATGAGGTGACAAGATGTTTGAAGAGTTTGTGATGCAGCCTTTATCTATGTTTTATGAAGATGGAACTTACGATGAAATCCCTTATTGTGCGAATTGTAATCTAGAAGTTGGACCAGGTGGGCGTGTCGATTCACGTTTCCCAATGCAGGATGATTATAATCGTTGTCGTGAATGTGTAGGCAAATAATAAAAGCCACTTACCGCGCTTGAACGGTAAGTGGCTTTTTTGTTATGACAGCTTGTAATATGAAGTACGATACATAAACAAACCTCAATACTAGATTGAGGTTTGTTTTATTCAATTAACGCACGGTATCTAATGTTTCTTTTAAAATTGAGACAGATTTAGTTAATTGTTCGAGTTCTTCTGGACTAATATTTAAGTTAAAGACTTCGCGAATTCCGTTACGATTAACAATCGCAGGCACACCGGTAAAGATATCATGAAGACCATATTCACCATCTAAATAAGCTGACACTGGTAAGACTGAGTTTTCGTCATTTAGGATGGCTTTAACAATACGCGTGATACACATCCCAATTCCGTAATAAGTGGCACGTTTACGTTCAATAATATGATAAGCAGCATCACGGACGTTGACATAGATTTCTTCTAAATCTTCTCTTTTGTATTCTGGATGATCTTTAATAATATCGAAGATTGGTTTGACACCGACGCTTGTATGTGACCATAATGGCGTTTCAGTATCACCATGCTCACCGACAATATAACCGTGAACGTTACGAGGATCGACGTCTAAATATTTACCCATTTGGTATCTTAAACGAGCGGTATCAAGTGTTGTTCCGGTCCCAATGACACGATGTTTTGGTAAACCTGATTCTTGCCAAGCAATATAAGTTAAGACATCAACAGGGTTACTTGCAATTAACAGAATTCCATTAAATCCTGATTGCATAACATTTTTAATAACATCACGCATGATTTTCGCATTTCGTTCAACTAAGGCTAAGCGTGTTTCTCCGGGTTGTTGATTAACACCAGCTGTCACAACAACGATATCGGCTGTTTTACAGTCTGAGTAATCTCCAGCCCAGATTTCAATTTTTTCTGGCCCAAATGGAATACCGTGATTTAAGTCCATGGCTTCACCAACAGCTTTTTCATGATTAACGTCAATTAGAACTAACTCCTCAGCTCCACCTTGGTTTATCATTGAATACGCAAAGCTCATTCCAACAAATCCTGTACCAACTAATACAACACGTCTAGTTCCAGTCTGCATAGCGACTACCTCCTTTAGTTTTACTTCATTAGTATGTACGAATTAGTCATTTCTAATCGCGAAATTTGTCGAAAATATTAGAGTTATGTTATAGAACTTGGTGATATAATGATTAATAATTATCCACTTTTGAAAGGAGAATAAAGATGTTAGCATTAAGATATACTAAACTAGAAGATATTGAACGTGTCATGGAGATTATTAAACAAGCTCAACAATATTTCAAAGAAAAGGGAATCAATCAATGGCAAAATGGTTATCCAAATGCTAAAGTCATTGAAAATGATATTAAAAATGGACATAGTTTTGTCTTAATAAAAAATAATGAGATTGTTGGAACCATCGCTATTTCTTTTGAAGGAGAAGCTACTTATAATAAAATTTTTGAAGGGGCTTGGAAAAGTAATGATAACTATGCCGTCATCCATCGGATTGCAGTTGATCAGGAGTTAAAAGGGATCGGGCTCTCATCTGAAATGATTAAACAAACTGAATTAATGTGCAATAAAAAAAGTGTTCGTAGCATTAAAGTCGATACACATGAGGATAACCAAGCGATGCAACGCTCTCTTATAAAAAATGGATTTGATTATTGCGGTGTCATTTATCTAGCTGATGGCAGTAAACGTGTAGCTTTTGAAAAATGTTTATAATGAAATAAAGCCTATATCGAAAATGATATAGGCTTTATTTTATTTATTATTCAGCTAATTCTTCTACTGGTTGCGGTTTAACAATTTCTTTTTCAATTCCAACAATATTTAAGATTTTTTCTGAGCGTTCTCGCGTTGAACCTGTGATAACTTCATACTTCACATTCTCTGCATTTAAGAAGTTTAAGATTGCATCATCCACCATTTGAGCAACTTCTTCATCCTGCCAACGAACTCCATCTTTTTTATATCCAAATTCACGAGGTACAAAGAAGATATAGTCGTACTGAGGTAAGTCACGAATTGCTAAACTATATAAGTCATTTAAAATCTCAATTTCTTTTTTAGTACGTTTTTTATCTCCAAGCATTAAGCGTCCATAAATATATGGAACAAATGTTGCGTAATCCGTAACTGCATATTCATGTCCATCTAATGCTTTTTCTAAATGTAATTGTCCTAAATAAATTCCGTATTGCTCTGAAATTGATTCGATCATTCCTTTATCACGTAAATAATCGGTACTATATTCAGTCGCAACCCCGACATTAATATCACGGATTTTCATATCCACATATAATTGTTGAATTAACGTTGTTTTACCACATCTTGGTCCACCTAGAATTGCAATTCTTACTGTCATTTTTCACTTCTCCAATGTATAGAAATTTTTCATCATAACCAGCTCTTTTGAAGTTAAATTATATCAATAAATGAAACTTTTTTCAACGACAATTTGTTTGAAATTAAGACAGAATATGCCAATTAAAAAAGTAAAAAACCTTATCATAAGGATAAGGCTTTATGTATTATTTTTGCGTTGTACGGTATTGAATGGCTAATCCTTTTAAGAAGTTACGTAAGTAACGATCGCCACACTCTTTATAGTTTTTATGTCCTTCTTTACGAAGTACGGCGCTTAATTCGCCCTTTGAAATTTTAACACCGGCTAATCCTAAAATATCAATAACTTCCTCTGACGTTAAAGATAGTGCAATTTTTAATTTCTTTAATACGATATTATTAATATTATTACGTCTTGTAATACTAACTGGATTTTCAGGTTGTCCAGGTTTCTTTTCTTGTGGACCACGTTTAAACGTAATTAATCCATTTAAGAATGCATCTAACATTTTATTGTTACATGGTAAGGTTTCATTGCTGTCAGCATCTTGAAAACCAAATTCTTCTTTTACTTTGGTTAACATTTTTTTTACTTCTTCCTCTGTGACTTCTACTCCACCAAGTTTGAAAATTTTAACCATTTGTCCATCTTTTAAGTTTAATGCATATCGAATACGAATTAAGATATCGTTATTATTCATGTTAGAACCTCCGTTTTTTGATACATCTTTTTTATTATACCAAATTATCTATATAGGAACAGAAATGTATTTTACAATTCTACATCGGTCTCAATTAAAGGTATCTATTTATTATTTTTAATCATACTAATACTAAATCTATACCTCTCAAAATTCGTTAATTTAATCCCATATTATTTGTAATACTTTTTTAATTTATCGTCCACTGTTAAAAAATTAATATTCCCCTCTAATATAAATATCTTCTAGCTGCTATATAAAATAAAAAAAGTTATTATAGCCTATTAATGATTCTTTGGACAGTAAAAAGCACTTATCTTTTAGATAAGTGCTTTTTACTATAATGATTTTGGTGTGACTAATTCTAAATGATAGAAATCTTCATAACCATAATCGCCAACATGATTTAAGTAAACACGAATAATAGCACGAATATTTGTACCACAGCTACGAAGTTCATCCTCTAATTCATCACTGTTATGATAGTCAATTAAACGATCTACCACTTCAGCAATTGTTGAGCGATCCAACTCTAAAAGCTCCACATTAGACTCAATATAACTTCCTTCACGTAAGAACATCACTAAATAATGTTGATCCATCTTCTAAACCTCCTGCTGTCATATTTCCTTTATTATATCATAACTCATATTTTCTTAATCAGTTGAACAATATATTAATGAAACGACTTTTTTCGACACTATTTTCTCTTTTTAGTCGACAAGTTATGTAAATCACAGTATACTTAGAAAGATTTGCAACAAGAAATCTCGCTAAAGGGTGTGAAAATATGCGCTTAAATAAATTTATTAGTGAATCTGGAAAAGCTTCTAGACGTGGAGCTGATAAACTAATTGAAGAAGGACGCGTGAAAATTAACGGTCGTAAAGCTAAAATCGGTGATCAAGTGAAGCCAGGTGATGAGGTTATGGTTAATGGGCAACGTATTCGTTTGGCACGTAACAATGTCTATCTTGCTTTAAATAAACCTGTTGGAATTACATGTACTACTGAGAAAAATGTTAAAGGAAATATCGTTGACTTAGTTAACCACCCATTACGCGTGTTTAATATCGGTCGTTTAGATAAAGATTCAGATGGTTTAATTTTATTAACAAATGATGGTGATATTGTTAATGAAATTTTACGTGCTGAAAACAATCATGAAAAGGAATATATTGTATCTGTTGATAAGCCAATCACACCTGAATTCGTTGAAAAAATGTCTAAAGGCGTTCGTATCCTTGGAACAAAAACATTACCATGTAAAGTCGAACAACTTTCAAAATATGAATTTAAAATTATCTTAACTCAAGGATTAAATCGTCAAATTCGTCGTATGTGTGAAGCATTAGGATATGAAGTTTATCGTCTTCAGCGTGTTCGAATCATGAATATTCACTTAGGTAACTTGCCCGTTGGACAATGGCGTGACTTAACTAAGAAAGAAACAACACGTTTATTCCAAGATTTAAATTATACACCGCAAGAATGGTAGTAAAAAATCGCACCTAATATTAGGTGCGATTTTTATTTATATTGAATTGTTGATAGTCCATGCTTAGCACAACAATCATTAGTAATCTTAACGATAAGTTGATGAAGTTTTTCTTCATATAGCTTACTATACATTTCATCCTCTTTCATTGAACTTGAAACAAAAATAATGTGATTATGTAAAATCTTTGAATGTGTGTGTGTGGCAACCACATAATCAGAGTAGTCTTTTAAAAATTGAGTGGCAAACTCGATTCCAATTTGGTGAGCTACCTCTGGTTTAACATATTCATCGACAGGAAATCGTTGCATAATATGATAAGCTGACTCTAGTTGATGTATAGATTCACTTGTCGTTGTGAATTTATAAATAAGTTCACTATCCCCAGTTTTTTTCTCATCCATGATGGCATCAATTTTCTTATGGTAGTCTTTGGTGATCTTATAAATCTTGATGAATGCCATAGGCTCACTCCCTTTATCAACATGATACATACTTCTACATTATAATACTCCTAAAATTTCTAATTTTCAAACAAATTACGACTTTTTCTACACTTCGTATTATCTTTTAATGTGCTTCATTTCGCTTCATTTGTTTCATTAATTCTTTTGTTTTTATATCGCTTTTCATCGATTCACTAATTTTTTGTAAAGCTTTATTGTAAGTAAATGTATCAAGTTGTGTCTGTTTCAAATAGTTTAAAGTTAAATTAGGATAACTCACATAGCAAACGGATATTGCCCATGCGATTGCCATACGAACGTAATATCCTGAATGCTGAACCTGATCTAATTCCCGAAGAACATCTGTTACATATTGGTTATCTACATAGTAAATTAACAGCATAACAACAGCAAATCTCACTTCAAACTCTTGATCCGACGAAAGATAAGAGGTAATCATAGGCCAAAATTGTTTTTGATACTGCTTCGTAATCTTGAGTCCAGAACAAAAACTATCACAAACAGACCAATTATTAATCTTAGGCACAAAGATTTGAATGTGCTTCATCACTTCATGAATAGAAATATCTTTAATATAGCCAATGACCATCCCTCTTAGCATGATTTCTTCAAAGTAAATATCATCATTTTGGTTCAAAAATTCACGCCAATTTTCTTTGGCAATTTGCTTTGCGATTTTGCGTAAGACTGGTAAACGGACACCTAAAATATCCGGTGTTCCTGGAAGCAAACGAGATGAAAACTGCTGATAGCTTGGTTCCGCTAATTCTAAAAGTTGTGCTTTAACATTCATATGAAGTCCCCTCTAAAGTTAGTAAATACTTTTTCATCTCTAGCCCCGCTGCAAAACCGATGAGTTTTCCATTGGCACCAATCACACGATGACAAGGAATGAGAAGTAAAATAGGATTTTTATTATTCGCCATTCCTATCGCACGCGAAGCTTTTGAGTTCCCAATCTGTTCTGCGATTTGTTTATAACTATAAGTTTTTCCACAAGGAATATTTCGAAGAGTTTGCCAAACTTTCTGTTGAAAATGGGTTCCTGCTGGAGCTAATGGTAAGTCGAAAGATTGGCGCAGGCCATTGAAGTATTCATCAAGCTGCTTGACCGCTTCTTTAATTAAGTTGGTTTCTTCTTGAATGCCATCTTCAATTTGTAAAAGATGTGCTAAGTATAAATTTGTAATTCCTCGATCATTGTGTACAATAACTAATTTTCCGATTGGACTTTCATAATAGTGATAATACTTCATTTCTTTCACCTCTTATACAATCTTTAATCCCAAGAGTTGTGCTAATTGAACAGCTTGTTCTGTTGAGACAGTTAACCCCTTTAACTGTTCCATCGGAATGATGACCTGATGAATCTCACACGTCGAGAAATCTAAAGTGGCTAATGAGGTATTAATAAATTCACTTTCAGATAAATTACAAGTATCATAACTTACCTTCCTGTAAGTACACTCATTAAAACTACTATTCATCATTTGATTATTAATAAAATTCACCGACTTAAATTTACTGTATGAGAAGTTTGCATAACGTGCAGTATTATCCTTAAATAATGTATTCTGAATACTACTATTTGAAAAATCACTTCCAGTTAAACGACAATTAATAAACTCACAACGATGAATTGTTCCATCCATCAATTTAAGATGAGATAAATCACAGTTATCAAACGTCGTATCTGTTAAATCAATTCGGTCGAATTGACAACTTTCAAAGGTTACATTTTTAAAATAACATTTATTTAAATATAATCGATCAATACATTGATGTGTAATCATTGTATTTTCAAATAAAGCCCCTTCAAGATACGGATCATCCATGATGGCTTCCTCAAAAATCAAATCTTCTTTGGAATATGTCATTCGCTTTGGCTTCTCAATTTTTTGCATACTTTCCTTTTCCCCTATGTTATTGTTTATTCCATCATACCATGCACTATCATGATAAAGAAGAAATTCTTTCTTAAAGACAAATTTATCTTTTCACACACAATATATCACTCATTTTCTTTATGAAAATCGGTGCATATTATCAAAAAAATTTTTAGCCTCTAATATAACAGACCTTTTATATCCTCATATTTTCTACATTTACTACTGCAAACTAAATGTTTGAAGTTTTTGTCGTTCAAGACAACCTATAGTCTCAGTAAAATTTTTGTAATGAACAAAATTTACTGAGATTTACATCTTTCTGATTATTGAATGTTTACAGATTGATTTTCTGATATACCAATAAAAAATTGACTTATTTTTTACGATTATTAGTTAGCTTATATTCTATATCTCCTTTAAAATCACTGAATAACGTAATATTTAATCCCGTTTCTTCAAAAACTTCTCTCAATGCTATTTGTTCCATCCGTTCATCTCGCCTCTCCTATCTGTTAAAATAATGACATTTACCACATTATATAATCTATGACAACTTATTTTATTGAATATCTTCCCCGTATCCACTGCCCTTATTAAATGATGATTGTACACAATAAAAGGGGTTATCTGTAAATAACTAAATCTCTCTAGTTATTTTTAAGATAACCCCTCTATTTTAAGACTGTATCAAAATTAAATACTTATTTTATGTATTTGGAAACTTAACAAGTGCCTGACTTTTTATCATTGGAGCTTCCTGTGTTACCTCAATAACCGATTGTATCAATCCTAATAAATCAGCATTGTTGACTCCAATGATTCGTTGTTGAATTTGCAGACTATAATAATTTTCGTAAGGCTGTTGAATCGGATAAATGGTATTAACAGCTGTAATCATTGGTTGAATTGGATCTTGTCGCATACCAGCATACAAATTAAGATGCCCTCGACTTTCTAGCATAAAAGTTTGCCCAGTGGCAGGGCAAGTTACACCTAATGTGCCATTCATATTAATATATCCTACTTGACAGGTTAGTTTTCTTGAGAGGTCTTCTTCATCTAAAATGAGTTTAAGTCTGTTATTTTCTAGATTGTAAAGACGAGCAACTGCATAGTCTCCACTTCCACCTGTCCGTCCTGTAATAAGAATTTGACTATGATTTGTTTTTAAAAAATCTCCTAAAAATAAATGAATATCATATCCTGTTAAATCTAGTTGAAACCTTAGCTTTCTATCATCCATATAATGAATCAACAATTCTAATTGTTGAATGTAAGATTGACCAGGACTATAAGGTGTCCCAAATAAAACGACTTTTTCACAGTTATAATCTCCATCTACATCACCATATTGAATACTAATTACAGTTTGATCAGATTGCATATCCCCATTCCTCCTCTCATATCTTTAAATTATATGACGGTATTTTAAGAAACATGTTATAGTGTGAGAAAATCAATATAAAAGGGATTATTTAAAGCAAACATTATTAATACAATCCGTCCAGTACGTTAATCCCCTCAGACTTACAACTCATACGTAGGAGGAAAATAAAATGACATTAACTATTAAATGTGAAGAAAAAACTGAATTTGAAATGATTTATGACTTTGTTAGAGAAGCTTTTGCAACAGCAGCTGTTTCTGACGGTTGTGAACAAGACTTGGTTAACATGCTTCGCACGAGTGAAAACTATATTCCTGAATTGGCACTAGTTGCAATAGACAACGGACAATTAGTCGGACATATCATGCTTACAAAATTTGCGTTTGAGAGGATGCTCCTTTTAGCACCACTGGCTATTAAATTAGACTATCGTCATCAAGGAATTGGAACAAAACTTGTTCAAAGAGCTTTTGAATTAGCAAAACAAATGAACTATACGTCAATCGTTGTATTAGGTGATCCTAATTATTATGGCCGCTTTGGATTCAGACCTTCTGTGAATTTTGGTATTACTTGTACAAATGAGATTCCTTCGGAGTATGTTCAAATCGTTGAACTACAAGAAGGAGCACTAGATTCGGTTAATGGAACAATTTCATTCTAACCACGAGAAAAGGGAAATCTAACTGATTTCCCTTTTTATCTATTTTAGATCAATCCGATATTTTTCATCATTACATTGTTTTCGCCAAAAGAAGTTATCTCGATTTTGAGTCATGCAGACTTCTTTAAATTTTTCTGGAAGGTTCTTTCCTCAAAAATAAAATAATCATCGATCACGAAAATGTTTAGGTTTGAAAACTTCATTCGAGCTATTTGATGAGCAAGTATGTCAGTTGTTTTGACAATTCATCAAATCCTACTTAGCATCAATGATATTCTCATTTTTTAATAGTTACTCTCCTATTTGGCTCTTAGCAAATTTTAAAAACTTCAAATATTTTTCTTTATGTATTGATGATTTTAAATAGATAAAATTGAATTCGCGACTGAGGTTAAACCCTTCTACTTGAATTTGTTTTAATTCTTTTCTTTCTAGTTCTTCTTTAACAGCTTCTTTATAAATAAACGTTACACCGTGATTTTGCTTGATTAGATACTTTAAAAGTTTTAGATTTCCAATTTCATCAATTTGTTTAAATTGATTAAGTGAACTATTCGTATTAGCGAGTAATTTCTCTAAGATATCTCGACTCCCTGATCCAAATTCACGGATAATGAGTCGTTGTTTTTTTAATTCATCTATTGTAATAATGTCATTTAAGTTACTATTAGCTGCTGCTACTAAAATGAACTCATCCTTCTTAAGTAAATGATGCTCGAATTGCTCTTTATCAAAATATCCTTCGATAAAGGCAAATTCTATTTTACCTTTTAAAAGAGCATCGATTAAATGAGTTGTATTTTGAACTTTAAAGTTAAGTTGAATATCTGGAAACCTCTTTAGATAAGCATCTAAGATGGTCGGCATGACATAGTCTGCTATCGTTAAGGTTGCCCCAAAATTAAGTCGCACTTGTTTTGTTTTTAATTCATACATCTCTGTTTCGGTTGATTTTAATAAAGCCTGTGTTTTTAATGCATACTGTAAAAGAACCTGTGCTGATTCTGTAAGTCGCATCTTCTTCCCTTCATAAACTAATAATTTAGTATTATACGTTTCTTCTAAATATTTAATATGCTGGGTTACTGCAGGTTGGGTTAAACAAAGATGCTGGGCTGTTTTAGTTAAACTTCTTGTTTCGCACACATCAATAAATGTGAGCAATCGATAATCAATCATACTCCACCTACTATAAGAAATATTTATATTTGTATAAAAATGTATAATTTTTATTATATCAATTTACATGGTATTGTAAAGATACAATAAAAATTAGGAGGAGTTTTATGAAAAAAATTTTACCTGGTGTACTTCTTTCATTAGCAATTGCAATTATTGCCACGATTTTAAATCAATATGTTCATATCATTGGGGCGAGTGTATTTGCACTTTTAATGGGGATGGCTATTAACTTTTTTATGAAAGACACTACGACATACAAAGCTGGAATTACTTTTAGTTCAAAAAAACTTTTAAAAGTTGCCATTGTCTTATTAGGAACAAGCTTAAGTGTTAGCCAAATTATTCATGTTGGTAAATACTCACTTGTTGTTATGGTCTTCACTTTAGCGGCAGCATTTGGATTCGGTTATCTATTCGGAAAACTATTTAAAATGGACTGGAAACTTAGTTCATTAATTTCAGCTGGAACGGGAATTTGTGGTGGAACAGCAGTTGCCACTTTATCACAAGTTATTGATGCAGATGATTCAGACGTCGCGTATGCTATTTCTGCAACATTTATTTTTGATGTTGTCATGGTTATCTTATTCCCTATTATGGGTGCGGCTCTTGGGCTAAGTGATATGGCCTTTGGATTATGGGCTGGTACAGCCGTAAATGATACATCTTCAGTTGTTGCAGCGGGATATGCCTATAGTGATGCAGCGGGTGATTTCGCAACGATCGTAAAATTAACACGTACGTTATCAATTATTCCTGTCGTATTAGCATTCTCATATTTAAATGAAAAATTAAAAATGAAACAAAATGCAGGTGCAGCAGTTGAGCAAAAGAAAGTTAACCTCAAAAAGATTTTCCCTTGGTTCATTTTATTATTCTTAGGAGCTGCTTTATTAAATAGTGTTGGTATTATTCCAGCAGCATTAAGTTCAACTCTTTCAACATTAAGTAAATTCTTTATGGTTATGGCATTAGCTGCAATCGGATTAAAAACAGATATTCGTGATGTAACAAAATCTGGTTTCCTTCCTATGCTTCATGGATTCATTATTTCAGCCATTGTTGTAATTGTGGCATTATTAGTTCAAGTTTTATTAGGACAAGTCTAATAACATAATTTAAAACCTCACTGATAGTATTCTGATTTTCACATTCAGTACTATCTTGTGAGGCTTTTTTTATTATTTGAGGTAATCTATTTTACAATTGATCTAAACTCTTCTATGCTATTAACCATCTCAACTGAAATATGAGCAGAGCAGAATACAGATAAATCCATTTTCACCCTCACTCATTCAAATCACTTTTTCTGATAGTCAATTAAAATAATCCGCTAATTATTTAACAGGCTTCCCATGCGAATTTCTTTGTTTCATCATTTCAAAATGATCATACTAAGAAAAAACAATCTTAGGATTAAAGAAACTAATTTTTTATTTAATTTTTCACTTCAGTGATTTTCATATATCCTAATCAATACAAACACCTTAAAAGATTCACCTTTACATGACTCTAATTTCTCCATCAAATGACTACTTCCTAAACGAACCTTTTCTTCCTCAATTAACTTCTTATTGAATACTTTATAATTTTTTGTCTCTGATAGCTCTTTTATTTAAAAATTCATCTGACACAAATCAATAAACCTCTAGTACTTTATCGCAAGCAATAGCACATGATTCACAAGCTTGTGCACAACGTAAACAATGTTGATAAGTATGTGCATGTTTCATACATTCGACACTACAAACACGACAGATCTCTGCGCACACTTGACAAAGTTGATTCTTAAAGTTTGTTTGTGACGATAAAGCTTTTGCAACAAAAGAACAAATATCAGCACAATCTTTTGTTAAATGAATACAATGAGCAAAAGGCTCCATATGATCATCAATTAAACACGCATTAAAACAAAAGTTACACGCCTTCATACATGCTAAACATTCATCTACACATTCTTGATAACGAGTTGACATTTGATTTCCTCCGCACTCAAACAATTTTCTGTTATTTTAGTATGCCCGACTTTCTACAATCTCTATACGCAAAGTTAAATGTTAATGATACGGTCCTAGCTGATTTAGTCACCTAACTATACTTATTACTAAATAATCTCTAACTTTAAGGGCTCGTGATCTTTCCTGATTTTATTGAAATATATATTCATCAATTGAGGATATCTAACCCGAATAGTCGCTTGAATTAATGCCTTTATGTCGACGTTTGGCATCGGTGGCATAGTTGCCCTAGTGACAATGAAATTTGGTTTAGAAATTGCAAGACTTACCATAGCAAGAATAGTTGCTGTAATCTTTTTCTGATCAATTTCTAACATTTGATTATTTTTCACTACTAAATAACAAATTTTCACCTTTATCGCCCCTGTTCATCAGTTTACCTTTAGAATTAAATGACACTCTTTATCATCATTCTATTAACTACCCCTTTGTCTGTTTATATGAAAAGTTTATGTTCTTATTAAACAATTATGCTCATAAATCTACAATAGATTAGATTTAATACATTTTCTTCCTATAAATAGATAAATTATATTATGTAACGGCAAAATTGTTCGATAAAATTAGTACCTACAAAAAAGAGAGCCTATATTTTTATAAGCTCTCTTTCTTATTCAATTAATCCACTGATTTTAGGGACTCAACCATTTCTACTCGTTTTAATTTATAATACATCGCGAAGTTAACAAGTGCAGCAAATACAAAGGTTAATCCCGCTGCATACACATAACTTAATCCACGAATTTGGCGACCAAACATCATCATATCCATTTCAACTGTTGTCATAACAAATAGATGTAGCAACACCCCTAGTCCAAGCCCAACGAACGTTCCAATTAAAGTTAAAATAATGTTCTCACGATAAATATAAGCAGATACTTCATTATCATAAAATCCTAACACCTTAATTGTGGCAATTTCACGCATACGCTCAGAGATGTTGACGTTCGTTAAGTTGTATAATACGACAAAAGCTAAAGCTCCAGCTGAGACAATCAATAAGATAATGACGTAGTTCAAATTGTGAATCATATCATTAAAGCTTGATTTTAACGTTGAAACCCAACTAATTCCGCTGACTTCCTCTAAAGCCATTAGCTCACTTGAAAGATCAGATTGTACTGCCTCATCCTCTAAAGAAGAAATAGCAACTAATTGATTAAAACTTAATTCTTTATTAAATAATTGCTCATAATATGATTTTGATAAATAAATGTAATGAGAAATATAGTTCTCAGTAATTCCTGAAATTAAAACCTGAGCTTTATTTCCATCAGCATTTTCAAGCGTAATCTCATCACCGACTTTAACATTTAACTGTTTGGCTATCTTTTCTGTCAAAATAGCGCCCTCATCAGTTAAACTGAACTCCGTCGCTGTTTTACGATTTTGGAAATGAATAAACTGACTTAATTCATCCAAATTCTCAGGAATAAAAATCGTAATATCTTTTTCTTCATCGTTGGCCAATAGTTTACCATTTTCACTCGTTGTTAAAAGTGACCCGACAATACGTTCATCCTTGTTTAAAGAGCTTACTACATTAGCTTGAGCCTCCTCCGTACTTTCACGATCAAACGTTAATGTCATATCGTATAGGAATAACGTTCCAAATTGTTTATCCACAATCGTACGAATCGAGTCTTTTAGACCAAATCCTGTTAATAATAGAGCTGTACACCCTGCAATTCCAAACACTGTCATAAAGAAACGTTTTTTATAACGGAAAATATTTCGAACCGTTACCTTTCCAATAAAGCTGAGACGATTCCAAATAAATGGAAAACGTTCAAGTAAAATACGTTTCCCCTCTTTTGGAGCTTTTGGTCTCATTAAGATAGATGGGGTTTCAACAAGTTCTGAATTGACAGCAAAATAAGCTGATAAAGTTGTGACTCCCACTGCAATTAACAATGCTGTTAAAATAAGTGACCAACTAAAGACAATAATCGTCTCTGGTAACACATACATCATTGAATACGCATCAATTACAACAGTTGGAAAAACATAGTTCCCAACAACTGCTCCAATGATACTTCCAGTTACACTTGCTAAACCAGCATAAATTAAAAACTTAGAAGCAATTTTCCACTTACCATATCCTAATGCTTTTAATGTTCCAATATTCATTCGTTGCTCATCAACCATTCGTGTCATCGTTGTTAAACAAACGAGCGCAGCGACCATAAAGAAGAAAACTGGGAATACTTGAGAAATAGCACGGATACTTTCAGCTGCTCCTTTATAATCAACAAAAGAATAATGTTTATTACGGTCTAAAACATACCATTCAGGAGAAGCAATATCTTCAATCTGTTGCTTAGCATCTGCTAACTTTTCTTCAGCTTCGGCAAATCCTGCTTCAGCCTCTGCTTTAGCTTCCTCATACTGTTTCTGACCTTCAGCTAAGTTAGCTTCTCCTTTTGTAATCTCTGCTTCAGCCTCGTCAAATTGTTGATTGGCTTTAGTTATTTGATCTTCAAGATTAGCTTTTTGCGTATTTAATTCCTGACGAGAAGCTACAAGTGTTTGCTTCGTTTTCAACAACTGTTGTTCCCCGTTAATTAAAGCTTGTTCATTTTGCTCAAGTTCTGATTTCCCAGCTGCTAACGCAGTTATTCCACTTTGATACTGTTCTTCAAGTCGCGTTAATTGAGCCTGAATCCCAGCCTTTTGTTCTTCTGTGAGCATGGGACTTTCTAAACTAGCTTTCATTTGATCAATAGCTGTTTTTAATTGATTTAATTGTTCTTCACGTTGATTAATTTCTTGTTTCGCTTCCTCAATTTTTGCCCAAGCACTCTCTTTATTAGCATAAAACTCATTATAAGCTTGATTAAATTCAGCTTCACCTTTTGTTAACTGCGCTTCTCCATTGGCGATTTGTTTTTTAGCGTCAGCAATGGTTTGTTCAAATTCTGCTTTCTTTAAAGCAAGTTCCGCTTTTCCTGACTCAATCGTTGTTTTAGCTTCCTCTAACTCATCAGCAGCTTTTTGTAATTCTTCTAAAGCTTGTGATTTTTTCTCTTCATATTCTTGACGATTTTTATCTAATTCCTCATTAGCCTCAGTAATAACTTCATCATAACGTTTTTGAGTTTGCGTATCTGCTAATGTTTCAATGGAAGAAATAAGTGGTTTCAGCGCCTCCTCATATTTCTTACTAAATGTATCAAGCGCTAAAACATCACTTGCTGTGACAAAGATTTCAGTATAAATATCTGATTTAAAATCCTCCTGTGGAATCATAATGAAACTTGAGATTTCACCATTTCCGATTGTCGTACTTCCTTTATCAAACGATAAATAATAGGGCGTCTCAACAATCCCGACAACGGTATATTCTGTTGTTTTCAAGTTATCACTTAATGGCGCGTCTGTTCCTGATTCAAGAGTAATGGTTGAACCAATTTCGATTGATTCAAAATAGGCATTTCGTTCAACAACTGCCTCTCCTGATTTCTCAGGTAATCGCCCTTCAATGACACGGACTTGATTAATGTAATTCGGATTATCTAAACTTAAGTCATTTGGCAATGCATGAACTTTTAAAACTAACTCTTGATTATGATAGTTCGTTAATACATCTTGTGAATAAGTTGGAAAAATTCCTTCAATTCCTTCTAACTTCGCAAGGGCATTTACATCTTCTTCTGTAAAACCAAAGGTTGAAACAAGCCTTAAATCCATCATATTATAGTCATCATAATATTGATCAACCGTCTTTTCCATAGATAACGGTGATGATTTAATTCCCACAAAGAAAGCAACACCTAAGGCACAAATCATGAGAATAGATAAGAAACGACCTATCGATTTCTTAATATCACGAATCGTATCTTTTGTTAAACTCTTACTCATGATTACCACTCAATCCTTTCGACTGGTGTTGGATTTTCATTGATTTCAATACTTGAAACTTTCCCATTTCGAACATGGATGACTTTATCCCCCATCGGTGCGATGGCTAAGTTATGGGTAATCATCACAACAGTCATTCCCATGTTACGGCATGTATCCTGTAATAATTTCAAAATGGCTTTTCCCGTATTATAATCTAATGCACCTGTTGGCTCATCACATAATAATAATTTTGGATTTTTAGCAAGTGCTCGTGCAATTGCGACACGTTGTTGTTCTCCCCCTGACATTTGTGCCGGGAAATTATTTTTACGATGACCAAGGCCAACTGCTTCTAATACTTCATGCACATCTAATGGATTTTCACAAATTTGTGTTGCTAACTCAACATTTTCAATAGCTGTTAAGTTTTGAACTAAATTATAAAACTGAAAAACAAATCCAATATCATGACGACGATAAGTGATTAACTCTTTATTATTGTAATTACTAATCTCATTTCCACCAACTGAAATCGTCCCACTACTTGCAGTGTCCATTCCACCTAAAATATTAAGTACCGTACTTTTACCCGCTCCGCTGGCTCCAGCGACGACGACAAATTCACCTTTATCGATTGAAAAATCAACACCACTTAAAGCTTCAATCTCAACCTCGCCCATTTGATAAACCTTCTTTACATCTTTAAAGGTAATATAGTTCTTCATCTCACCCACTCCTCTTTGTTGATTGACTTTTATCATTAACTCTATTATGATTGACTTCAAAGTGAGATACAATACTCAATGTTCATTTTCGTGTCGATTAATCAACACTAAGGTAAAATCTGTTGATTAATATTATTGGGAGGAAGGATTGAAGCATGAAATTAGAAGATCGCCGTGTACG
>OOCW01001329.1_pt1 | contig 17873 bp, 16 predicted proteins | sample 1671201 | NCBI WGS metagenome assembly OOCW01 (sample SAMN06348132, study PRJEB24527) | human gut metagenome | biome: human gut; feature: ankylosing spondylitis patient; material: feces | host: Homo sapiens | place: China | collected 2015-10
AGCAGCTCATGGCAGGCGGCGGTGTTGCCCTTATCGGCACTATCCTTGTACCTCTGCTTTCCGGCTTGTTCGGTTAAGCGCGGGTAGCTGCCTATGCAGAGCATACTTGACGCGATTAACGAATGGATAAAGGAAATCCTTATCGGAGCGATAAACGGTAATCTGTCAACTATGTTCGGGGACGTAAACGAAAAAGTCGGGACTATCGCAAACGAGGTAGGACAGACCCCGCAAGGGTGGAACGCCAACATTTTCAGCATGATACAGACCCTTTCTGAAAATGTAATCGTCCCGATTGCGGGGCTTGTCATTACCTATGTCCTATGCTACGAGCTAATCAGCATGGTAACGGAAAAGAACAATATGCACGACATAGAAACATTCATGTTCTTTAAGTGGATATTCAAAGCCTTTGTCGCGGTGTTTATCGTAACCAACACGTTCAACATCACAATGGCGATCTTTGATATGGCGCAGCATATCGTTTCCGGCGCAGCGGGGGTTATCGGCGGCGATACGAATATCGACGTTGCCGAAGCCCTTGCCGCCATGCAGGAGGGGCTTGAAGATATGGAAATCCCCGAACTGCTCTTACTTGTGCTTGAAACAAGCCTTGTGAGCCTTTGCATGAAAATCATGTCCGTACTGATAACCGTTATCCTATACGGCAGAATGATAGAGATTTACCTTTACTGTTCGGTATCGCCTATTCCATTTGCAACCATGACCAACAGAGAATGGGGACAGATTGGGAACAACTACCTAAAAGGGCTGTTCGCTCTTGGTTTTCAAGGCTTCCTCATTATGATATGTGTCGGTATTTACGCCGTACTGGTAAACGATATGATAATCGCAGACAATCTGCACAGCGCGGTATTTTCCCTTGCCGCCTATACGGTTATCCTCTGTTTTTCCCTGTTCAAATCCGGCACACTGGCAAAATCCATATTCAACGCCCACTAAGGGCAGAAAGGAGGTTTTTTCTTGGCGTATGTACCTGTACCCAAAGACCTATCCAAAGTCAAAACAAAAGTCGCTTTCAATCTGACAAAGCGGCAAATCCTTTGTTTTTCAGTGGCACTTCTTATGGGACTGCCGCTTTTCTTTTTGCTCAAAGACAGCGCAGGGACGAGCCTTGCGGCAATGGCAATGATTGTCGTCATGCTTCCCTGCTTCTTGGTTGCCATGTATGAAAAGCATGGGCAGCCCCTTGAAGTGGTAATAAAGAACATCATTCAGACAAAATTTACCCGCCCCAAAGTGCGACCATATCAGACAGAAAACCTATATGCACTCTTGGAGAAACAGCGGGCATTAGAAAAGGAGGTATCAGCGATTGTCAAAAGGACAGACAAAAAAGACGCGGGAAGCCGCAGGAAACAGGCGTAAGCTGACCCGCGCGGAAAAGAAACAGATAGCGGCGGTTATCCGGCAGGCAAAGGGGGACGGCAAAGCCCACACCGCACAGCAGACCATTCCCTACCTTGCCATGTACCCGGACGGTATCTGCAAAGTGGCGCAGCGGAAATATTCAAAGAGCATTGCTTTTGAGGACATTAACTATCAGCTTGCACAGGCAGACGATAAGACCGCCATTTTTGAAAACTGGTGCGATTTCCTCAACTACTTTGACGCGAGCGTGAGCGTGCAGCTTTCTTTCATCAATCAAGGGACGCAGCGGGAACAGGCAGAAAAAGCTATCTCTATCCCCGCACAGGAGGACGCTTTTAACTCTATCCGCACCGAGTATTCGGATATGCTGAAAAATCAGCTTAGTAAAGGCAACAACGGGCTTGTGAAGCATAAATACATTACCTTTACCGTTGAAGCCGATAACAAGGTGGCTGCAAAGTCAAGGCTTTCCCGTATCGAAACCGACGTGCTTAACAATTTCAAAGTGCTTGGCGTAACCGCCCGCCCCTTATCCGGCTATGAACGCTTAAAGGTGCTGCATGGGGTATTCCACCCGGAGGGCGAGCCGTTCTCCTTTTCCTTTGACTGGCTTACCCCGTCGGGGCTGTCTACAAAGGATTTTATCGCTCCGTCCTCTTTCCGTTTTGGCGAGGGCAGATATTTCCGCATGGGTAAGAAAATCGGCGCGGCGAGTTTCCTTGAAATCCTTGCGCCGGAACTCAACGACCGTATGCTTGCCGACATACTGGACTTGGAAACGGGTGTAATCGTCAACTTACATATCCGCAGTATCGACCAGTCGGAAGCAATCAAAACCATTAAGCGCAAAATCACAGACCTTGACAAGATGAAGATTGAGGAACAGAAAAAAGCGGTTAGAAGCGGCTATGACATGGATATAATCCCGTCCGACCTTGCCACCTTTGGCAGCGAAGCAAAGAACTTGTTGCAGGACTTACAGAGCCGCAACGAGCGAATGTTTCTCCTTACGTTCCTTGTGGTAAACATGGCAGACACGAAGCGGAAACTGGAAAATGACATTTTCGCGGCGGCGGGTATCGCACAGAAATACAACTGCCGCCTGACACGCCTTGACTATCAGCAGGAAGCGGGGCTTTTATCCAGTGTGCCGATTGGGGAAAACCTTATCCCTATTCAGAGAGGTTTGACAACGAGTAGTACCGCTATTTTTATTCCCTTTATCACGCAGGAGCTTTTTCAGACGGGGCAAGCTCTGTACTATGGCTTGAACGCCCTGTCTAACAACATGATACTCTGCGACAGAAAGCAGCTCAAAAACCCAAACGGGCTTATCTTGGGAACGCCGGGAAGCGGAAAATCCTTTGCGGCAAAAAGGGAAATGACAAACGCTTTTCTCATTACCGACGACGACATTATCATCTGCGACCCGGAAGCCGAGTATTTTTCCCTTGTGCAGCGTCTTAATGGGCAAGTGATACGGCTTTCCCCTACGGGCAGGGGCATTGACGGAAAGCCCCAGTATGTAAACCCTATGGATATAAACCTTAATTACAGCGAGGACGACAACCCCCTTGCGCTGAAAAGTGATTTTATCCTTTCCCTTTGTGAGCTTGTCATTGGCGGCAAGGAGGGCTTGCAGCCTGTCGATAAGACCGTCATTGACAGGGCTGTAAGAAATGTGTACCGCCCGTTCCTTGCAGACCCCGACCCGGCAAAAATGCCTATCTTGGGCGACCTTTACGACGAGCTGTTAAGACAGCCGGAGCCGGAAGCTGCCCGTATCGCGGCGGCGTTGGAGCTGTATGTTTCCGGCAGCCTTAACGTATTCAACCACAGAACCAACGTGGAACTTTCTAACCGCCTTGTCTGCTTTGATATAAAGCAGCTTGGGAAGCAGCTTAAAAAGTTAGGTATGCTCATTGTGCAAGACCAGACATGGAACAGAGTAACGATAAACCGGGCAGAAAAGAAATCCACCCGCTACTATATGGACGAGTTTCACTTGCTCTTAAAAGAGGAACAGACCGCCGCTTACAGCGTGGAGATTTGGAAGCGTTTCCGTAAATGGGGCGGTATCCCCACAGCCATTACGCAGAACGTCAAAGACCTTTTGGCAAGCCGCGAGGTGGAAAATATCTTTGAAAACAGCGATTTTGTCCTCATGCTCAATCAAGCGCAGGGCGACCGTACTATCCTTGCAAAGCAGTTAAATATCAGTCCGCAGCAGATGAAGTATGTTACCCACACCGAAGCGGGCGAGGGGCTTATCTTTTATGGAAATGTGGTACTGCCTTTTGTAGACCGCTTCCCGAAAGATACCGAGCTTTACCGGGTAATGACGACGAAGCCGGAGGAAGTTTCCGAAAGCGGAAAGTGAGGTGCAGACCATGAAGCAATATAAATCCCGCGATAAAATCACACAGAAAATGACCCGCGACGGGCTTATCGAGGTAAACGAAACACAGCAGACCGCCGAGCGTATCAGTAAACGGGAACAGGACGCGGATTTTCAAAAGTCCCCGGAGCAGCAAGCGGCGCAGGACGGGACGCAGCTTCAAGGTGTAGCGTCCCAAACTTCCCCGTTACCCCACACGCCGGGGGCTGCCCCCGCAAGGGACACCGCCACCGCAGAGCGCGTCATGGAGCATATCGAAGCCGCACAGACCCGCAAATCCAGTAAAAAGGCGGTACGCAAGGCACAGGAGGAAGCCACCGCACAAACAACATCTTCTCGCTTGCAGTTTACCGAGGAAGAACGGGCAACGCCGGAACTGGAAACTTACATCAAAAAATCGGAAAAAGCCGCTGACCGACTGGACGCAGCAAAGGCAGCTATCCCAAAGCAAAAGAAACTGGTTAAGGAGCGCACCTTTGACGAAGCCACAGGAAAAGCAAAGACCCGCTTACGCTTTGAAGAACAGGAAAAACCGATACCCGGCGGCAAAAAGGGAAACCCGCTGTCCCGCCCCGCACAGGAAGCGGGGATTTTCGTCCACAACAAGATACATTCGGTTGAAAAGGACAATTCCGGCGTTGAGGGGGCGCATAAATCGGAGGAACTTGCCGAGCGCGGCGCGAAATACGGGGCGCGGAAGTTAAAACAGGGCTACCGCAGCCATAAGCTGAAACCTTACCGGGAAGCAGCAAAGGCAGAAAAGGCAGCATTTAAGGCAAACGTCAACTTCCAGTATCACAAGACCCTGCACGACAACCCGCAGCTTACCTCTAACCCTCTTTCCCGTTTCATGCAGAAACAGCAGATAAAACGCCAGTATGCAAAGGCGGCAAAGAAAGGCGGTGCAGCCACCGCCAAAGCTGCCGCCGGAGCGTCCCAAACAGCGGCAAAGAAAGCGGCTGCCTTTGCAGGACGACACCCGGCAGGCGTGATAATCGCTATCGCCGCGCTGCTTCTGTTCATCATGGTATCCGTAGGGCTTTCCTCTTGCGGGGCAATGTTTTCCGGCAGCATGAACAGCGTGTTAGGGACTTCCTACACGTCCGAGGACAGCGACCTTGTGGCAGTTGAAAACAACTATGCCGCATTGGAAAACGGGCTGCAAAGTGAGATTGACAATATCGAAAGCACCCACCCCGGCTATGATGAATACCGTTACGACCTTGACAGTATCGGGCATAACCCCCACGAACTTGCGTCTTACTTGACCGCCCTCTTACAGAGCTACACCCCGCAGAGCGCACAGGCAGAGCTTGAACGTATCTTTTCCATGCAGTACACCTTGACGCTGACCGAGGAAGTGGAGATACGCTACCGCACCGAAACAAGCACCGACCCGGAAACAGGGGAAACCACCACCGAGGAAGTCCCTTATGAGTATTACATCTTGAATGTGAAACTGACAAACAAGCCGATTTCCGAGATTGCAGAGGAACTTCTTACGCCGGAGCAGCTTGAAATGTTCCATGTCTACTTGGAAACAAGCGGCAACAAACCGTTGATTTTTGGCGGCGGTTCTCCCGACGGAAGCCCGTCCGAGGATTTAAGCGGCGTGGAGTTTGTAAACGGTACGCGCCCCGGAAATCAAGAGCTTATGGAGCTTGCAAAGCAGCAAGTCGGAAATGTGGGCGGCTACCCTTACTGGTCTTGGTACGGCTTTAACAGCCGCGTGGAATGGTGTGCCTGTTTTGTATCATGGTGCTACAATCAAGCCGGAAAAAGCGAACCCCGCTTTGCGGGCTGCGAATGGCAGGGTGTCCCTTGGTTTCAGTCAAGGGGACAATGGGGCGCACGCGGCTATGAGAATATCGCACCGGGCGACGCTATCTTTTTCGATTGGGATTTAGACGGCGTTGCCGACCATGTGGGGCTTGTGCTTGGCAGGGACGGCAGCCGCGTCTATACCGTTGAGGGCAATTCCGGCGACGCCTGCAAGATAAAGAGCTATGACCTTAACTATCAATGTATCAAAGGCTACGGGCTGATGAACTGGTAAAGCAGCCCAAAAAGAAAGGAGAAATGACCTATGGCAAACAATAAAATCGACCGTATCAATAAGGAAATCGCAAAGACCCGCGAGAAAATCACAGAGTATCAGAACAAGTTAAAAGGACTGGAAGCGCAGAAAACCGAAGCGGAAAACCTTGAAATCGTACAGCTTGTACGAGCTATGCGTCTGACCCCGCAGGAACTGAACGCTATGCTGTCCGGCGGCGGTATTCCCGGCATGACTGCCGCACCCGCAGAAGAAAACGAACAGGAGGAAAATGCAGATGAAGAATAAACTGAAAAAGACCATGACTGCCCTTTGTGCCGCCCTTATCCTTATGGGCGGTTTTTCTGTCCCTGCCTATGCACAGGGCGCAGCCACAGAGCCGCCCGCAGAGGACGCAACTAATGACAGCGGCGTGATTGTGGAGGAAAAAGAGGAAACGCCGCCCCTTACCCCAAAGGGAAACGCAACACTGGTTGACGATTACGGCGGCAATAAGCAGCTTATCACTGTTACCACCAAAAGCGGCAACTATTTCTATATCCTCATTGACCGCGCTGCCGAGGGCGAACAGACCGTACATTTCCTAAATCAAGTGGACGAAGCCGACCTTATGGCACTGACCGAAAACGGCGAAGCTGCCAAAAAGCCGGAAATCTGTAACTGTACGGAAAAATGCGAAGCCGGAAAGGTAAACACGTCCTGCCCAGTATGTGTTACCAGTATGACAAGCTGCACAGGTAAAGAACCTACCCCAACACCAACCGAGCAGCCGGAAGAACCGAAAGAAAAAGGCGGCAATCCCGGTGTGGTGCTTGCCTTAGTCCTCTTTGCCCTGCTTGGTGGCGGCGCAGCGTTCTACTACTTTAAGTTTATGAAGCCGAAGCAGAATGTAAAGGGCGATACCGACCTTGAAGATTTTGAATTTGAGGACTACGACGAGGACGAGCCGGAAGCAGATACCGGGGAAACTTCCGAAGATGAAGAAACGGAGGAAGAAACCCTATGACCCTGTTTACCGACAATCCCTTTGAAAAGATGATGATACAGAAACCGAACGGGCGGCGTGATAATGCGCCGCCTGTTCCTTATCCCCCGGCTTGCGCTTCCTGTCCTTATAAGGGACAGTCCCCTTGTGTGGGGTACTGTCTGAAACAGGTACAGGAGAAAAAGAAAACCGAGCCGGAACGCTGAAAGGAGGAACTTATATTTGATTTTAGTTATTGCAGAAAAGCCCAGTGTGGCGCAGACAATCGCTGCCGTACTTGGGGCAAAGGAAAAGAAAGACGGATTTCTCACAGGAAGCGGCTATATCGTTTCTTGGTGTGTGGGACATTTGGTAGGACTTGCGGAAGCTGCCGCCTACGGAGAACAATATAAAAAGTGGAGCTATGACAGCTTACCGATTTTGCCGCAGGAATGGAAATACACCGTTTCCGCTGACAAGGAAAAGCAATTCAAAATCTTAAAGGAGCTTATGCACCGGGCAGACGTTTCCGAAGTGGTAAACGCCTGCGACGCAGGGCGCGAGGGAGAACTCATTTTCCGTTTTGTCTATGAAATGGCGGGCTGCAAGAAACCTATGCGCCGCCTTTGGATTTCTTCTATGGAGGACAGCGCAATCAAAGAGGGCTTTTCCCGTCTGAAGAACGGCGAAGAATACGACGCGCTCTTTGCTTCCGCATTATGCAGGGCAAAGGCTGACTGGTTAATCGGTATCAATGCCACCCGCCTTTTCTCTGTCCTTTACAATCATACCTTGAACGTGGGGCGCGTACAGACCCCGACCTTAAAAATGCTTGTTGACCGAGACGCAGCGATTACCTCTTTCAAGAAAGAAAAATACTACCATGTGCGCCTTGCCTTATCCGGCGCGGAAGCTGCAAGTGAACGAATTTCAGATAAGGCAGAAGCCGACGCATTAAAAACGACTTGTGAAGCGTCAAAAGCAGTCTGTACTTCCGTTGTGAAAGAGAAAAAGACCGTAGCCCCGCCGAAGCTCTTTGACCTTACTTCTTTACAGAGGGAAGCAAACCGCCTGTTCGGATATACGGCAAAGCAGACCCTTGACCTTGCACAAGCCTTGTATGAAAAGCGTTTGCTTACTTATCCGAGAACCGACAGCGCATTTCTGACCGACGACATGGGCGACACAGCGGCGGGCATTATCAAGCTGCTTTGTGGGAAATTTCCTTTTATGGCGGGAAAAGACTTCACGCCGGAGCTTGGAAAGGTGCTGAACAGTAAAAAGGTATCAGACCACCATGCTATTATCCCGACTATGGAGCTTGCAAAGACCGACCTTGCCGCGCTGCCGGAAAGTGAAAAAAATATCCTTACCCTTGCCGGGGTGCGTCTATTTATGGCGACCGCTGCACCGCATACCTTTGAAGCGATTACAGCAGTTTTTGAATGTGCCGGACAGTCTTTTACCGCAAGGGGAAAAACGGTACTGTCTGACGGGTGGAAAGAGATTGACCGAAGATACAGGGCAGCCTTAAAGAACAAACCCGAAACGGACGACGCAGACAGCGACACAGAAAATACCCTGCCGCCATTTACCGAGGGACAGACCTTTGAAAATCCGGCGGCAACGGTAACGGAGCATGACACAACACCGCCAAAACCTCACAACGAAGCGTCGCTGCTCTCTGCTATGGAGCACGCCGGAAGCGAGGACACCGACCCGGACGCAGAACGCAAAGGGCTTGGAACTCCCGCCACCCGCGCCGCCGTCATTGAAAAACTGGTAAAGGGCGGTTTTGTGGAGCGAAAAGGCAAGCAGCTACTTCCCACAAAGGACGGTATCAACCTTGTGTGTGTCCTGCCGGACACCTTGACAAGCCCGCAGCTTACCGCAGAATGGGAAAACAATCTGACGCAGATTGCAAAAGGCAAGGCAGACCCCGCCGCATTTATGGAGGGTATCGAGGATATGGCGCGGGAACTGGTAAAGACCTATCCGTTTCTTTCTGATGATAAAGCGCAGATGTTCAAGCCGGAACGGGAAGCGCTGGGAAACTGCCCCCGCTGCGGTTCTCCTGTCTATGAGGGAAAGAAAAGCTACTATTGCAGCAATAAAGAATGTATCTTTACCATGTGGAAAAATGACCGTTTCTTTGAAGAACGAAAAGTAACCTTTACCCCGAAGATTGCCGCTGCACTCTTAAAATCCGGCAAAGTAAATGTGAAAAAGCTCTATTCCCCAAAGACGGGCAAAACCTACGACGGAACTATCGTATTGGCTGATACGGGCGGGAAATATGTCAACTACCGCATTGAACTGCCGAAGAAAAAATAACTGAATAGCAAGCATAGGAAAAGAGTACCATTTTCCGTAAAATCCCTGCTTTCTCTACCGAGAACGGCGGGGATTTTTGCTTGTTGGGAAGTTTCCCAAACCCTCTGAAACAGCAGAAAGGAGGTTACACATGGCAAGTTTACGGGACACCGTAAAGGACTATCAAGAAGAATTAAGGGACGGTATCGCTTGGGTGGCGTTTTGGAAAACGGGACGTTCTTGGAACGCTGAATATTTCCACCTTGAAATGGGCGACTACCTCTACCCGGAGGACAGAAGCCGCATGGAAGAAATCAAACAGGCTGACCCTACCGCCGTTGTGGTAAACGGTTATTATTCCGGCTATCTTGGCGAGGATATGAGTCTTGACGAGCTGACCGCCGGGGTGCGCCGCCACTACGAAAACGGATATAGCAATATCGGGGAATTTATCGAAGTCCACGACGACAGGCTGCCGCCGGAGCTTATCGAGGAAGCAAGAGCCGCCGCCCACGCTGCGGGGCTGCCTTTCTCTGAAAAAGGCTACCGGGACGGCGAAGAACCCGACCCCTATCTATTTGACGGGAGCATGAGCATGGAGGACTACGAACTTATGCACCGCATGATTGAAAACGAAAGGAGTGAACGCATGGCAGAAATAAAAACAGGATATTCCACATACGACCATGACCGCTTAGACCCGGCAGACAGTATGAGGATAGAACGCAAGCTATATTTTGAACAGGATAAAGCCGATATTTCCGGGTTGACTGTCTTATCTATGGAACAGCTACGGGAAATCCGCGAGGAAAGCGCGGCGGCTGAACAGACAATTTATGAAGATTTGAAACAGCGGGCGGCTGCATGGGAAGCACAGGCAGGACAGACCCTTGCCGTTGATAAAGCCATTGAGTATGTGAGGACACCCGAAGTCAAGCATACCGCTAACCAGTGGGAAGCCGCAGAAAATGACCGCCATATCATTAGCAACCGCGTTTATCAAATGCGCTACCACATTTATGAGAATACCCGCTATGACCGGGAAAAGGAACAATCCGTTCCCTATGCGTGGACGCTCTCATGGAACGTTTACACCAACAGCCCGGACGGTTACAATCAAGCAAAAATCGCCGGACAGGAAAAGAAATTTGCAGACAAGGCAGCTATGGAAAAATATCTGAATGGGCGTATCAAAGCCTATCAGCATTTATTTACTGAAATATCGCCGCCTATTCCGAAAGAATATGCCTACCATTTCAAGATAAACGGGCAGCTTTTACCGGGCTACACGATTGAGGGCGAGGAACGGGAACAGCCGACCACTGAACAGGCAGCACCCGTCCCGACAGAGCCACCGCAGAACATAGGGCAAAGGAACGAGCCGGAACAATTTGCAATTCTGATTAACAGCCGCAGCCGTTTTGAAACAGGCGAACCGGGCGGCGTGTGGCTTTCCATGCCGACCACAAAGGAGCAGCTTCACGAAGCTATGAGAACTGTCGGCATTACCACTGACAATCCACAGGACTTTTTTATTAACGGATATTCTGACAATGAAAACAGGCATATTGCCTTACCCTATGACATGGTATGCGCCGCTGACATTGACAGCCTTAATCTTCTTGCAGCGCGTATCGCACAGCTTGACCCCGCAGAGCTTCCAAAGCTCAACGCAGTCTTGCAGCAGAAACAGGGATTTAAAAATATCGGACAGATAATTGATTTTACTTACAACGTGGACTATTTCGTACATATCCCCGGAGTGAACACGTCCCGCGACTTGGGCGACTATTACCTTAACAAATCCGGCATGGTGCAAATGCCCGAAGAATGGAAAAACGGCATTGACCTTGCTGCTTTTGGAAAAAATGCTGCCGAGCAGGAGCAGGGCAGCTTTACCCCTTATGGCTACCTTGTGAAAAGCGGTGACGAATGGGAACGCCATTTTGAGGGGCGCGAATTGCCGGAGGAATACCGCATTATGAGTTATCCGAAGCCGGAACAAAGCGAACAGGACAAGATTTTTATGGACGCAGCCGCCACAGAACAAACCGCCCCGGCGACAGCCATAGAGCCGCAAAAGCCCCGCCCGGTTATCCCTATCGTGCTGACAAGCGAAAAACCCGCAGAAAAGATGAAAGAGATTACCGACCGTTTGGAGCAGGGCATTACAGAACTCTTTGACAGTGAACGCTACAAAGAATATCTCAAAGTTATGTCCCGCTTCCACAATTACAGCTTTAACAATACGCTGCTTATCGCCATGCAGAAACCCGACGCTTCCCTTGTGGCAGGATTTACAGCTTGGAAAAATAACTTTCAGCGCAACGTAATAAAAGGAGAAAAGGGTATCAAGATTATTGCCCCGTCGCCGTTCAAGGTAAAACAGCAAACGGAGAAAATCGACCCACATACAAGGAAGCCTGTTATGGGGAAAGACGGGAAACCTGTCATGGAGGAAAAGGAAGTTACCATACCCGCTTATAAGGTGGTATCTGTCTTTGATGTGTCGCAGACCGAGGGAAAAGAATTGCCGGATATTGCGGTTGACGAGCTGACTGGGGACGTTGACCGTTACAAGGACTTTTTCATAGCCCTTGAAAAGACTTCTCCTGTCCCTATTGGTTTTGAAAAAATCACAGGTGGCGCACATGGCTACTATCACTTGGAGGATAAGCGTATCGCTATTGATGAGGGCATGAGCGAGTTGCAGACCCTCAAAACCGCTATCCATGAAATCGCCCACGCAAAGCTGCATGATATTGACTTAAACGCCCCGAAAGACGAGCAGCAGCCCCGCGTTGACCGCCGTACCCGCGAGGTGGAAGCAGAAAGCGTAGCCTATACTGTCTGCCAACATTACGGACTTGATACGTCTGATTATTCCTTTGGATATGTCGCCGGTTGGAGCAGCGGGCGGGAACTTGCGGAGCTGAAAGGCTCTCTTGAAACAATCAGAAGCACCGCTGCCGAGATAATCAACAGTATAGATGAACATATCGCACAAATCCAAAAGGAGCAGGACAAGGAACAGGCAGCCCCCGCACAGGAGCAGCCGGAACAGAAAGCCCCACAAGATAAAGACACTTTTTCCATTTATCAGATAAGGGGCGGGGACGAAACAAGGGACTTGCGTTTTGAGCCTTACGACCGTCTGATTGCCACAGGACACAGGGTAGACCAAAAAAACTATGCCCTTGTCTATTCCGCAGAGCTTACGCTGGGGACTTCCCTTGAAGATATTTACACCCGGTTCAATATCGACCACCCGAAAGATTTTAAGGGACACAGCCTTTCCGTTTCCGACGTGGTGGTGCTTCATCAGAACGGGCAGGACACCGCCCACTATGTAGACAGCTTTGGTTATAAGGAAGTGCCGGAGTTTTTCAAGGAGCAGGAAAAAGCCCTCATTCCCGACGACTTGGAAACGGGCGAAACAGTCAAAACACCGAGGGGGACTTTCTATGTAACCGCCATGAGCCGAGAGCAAATGGAAGCTGCCGGATATGGATTGCACCACCAGTCCGACGACGGAAAATATTTAATTATGGGGAACGGAACGCGGGCGTTTGCCATTTTCGCAGAGCAGCCGGAAAACTATCTGAAAGCTGCTGAGCAGACCACCGAGCAAAACTACAACATGATTGACGGGCAGATAAACAACACCCCGACCGCCGCAGAACTGGAGGGAAAGGCAAAAGCCGGGGGACAGATTTCCCTTGCAGAATACGCCGAAGCATTGAAACCCGATAAGGAACGCGGCAAGCCTGCCAAACAGGAAAAGCCCTCTATCCGGGCGCAGCTTAAAGCAGCGAAAGAACAGACACCGAAGAAACAGGCAAGACAGAAAACACAGGATTTGGAAAGGAGCTGACCTATGAAGTTACAAAAATTTGAAAATGTGGACGTTATTGCTTCCCTTGAAGCCATAATGAAACAGAACACCGCTTTTTATCAGAGCGATTTTGACATAGACAAACAGATTTTGCAGAAAGCGGCGGTAAGCCCTGTCCCGGAGGACAAACGGCTTTTGTGGTTTTCCCGCCCGTCCGGGACGTGCTGCTTCCGGGAACGGGACGTTTTTCTAAAGGACACAAGGCAGCATAATACATGGCGGTTTTACGGGGAACAGACCCGCGATACTATCCTTGCCTATGCGGTGGAACTGACAGGCACAGAGCAGGAAAAAATCAAGGGCAATCTTTATGAACTGGATTATTTGCAGCATTTCCGGGAAGTAATCGAAAAATCAATCCCTGCCGACAACTACACGCTGATTTATGAGCATGGGGAGCTGACAAAGCCTGCCGGACAATATTTTGACGGGGACACTGACCCGCAACTTGGAAAGTTTATACGTTTTGAAGCACAGCCAAACGACCCGGAAGCCTTAAAAAGCCTTTTGAGGGAACAGCAGAAAAAACGAACACCGCATACGCAGAGGGATTTTCAGTTACATATCGCCGCCCTGCATGATAGACAGATTGAAATAGAAGCCCGCCGGATTGTGGAAAATGTAAAAGGGCTTGGAGAACCGGACAGCCCCGAAAAGACCCATTGTGCGGTAGAACTTTCTCCCTACTTTGTTCCACTGGCAACGGATAAGGATATGGAACGGCTGCTTTCCATGCTCCCTTACAAAAGCCTTTCCTTATCTACGTTGGAGGGCAGGCATGGCGTTTATGCGCTGATAGATAAAAGCGAGAGGAAGAAAGAGATGAAACAGTCCCCTCCCTCTGTCCGGGCGCAGTTACAAACAGAAAAATCCCAAAAAGTCCCGAAAAAGACAGCAAAAACAAAACATCACGAATTGGAGGTATGAGCATGATTAGACTGACCGTTGAAGAAATGAACCTGTTGAGTATTTACCATGAGGGAAGCAAAGCACAGCTTATGGAAAATATGACGCCAGCGCTGCCGTTCATGGACGAGGATATGCGGGAACTGGCGAAGCGCACCCTTGCGAAAATCGCACCTCTGACAGAAAATGAGTATGCGGAGCTTGCCATTTTCGCCGCTGATGAAGTATGACCGGGGTTAAGCGGCTTACGCCGCCCCAAAGCCGGAAAGTCAACAGCCTTGTAAAAAAGGAGTGCTGCAACTGCGATAACGGACACTGTATTTTACTGGACGACGGGGAGGAATGTGTCTGCCCGCAGCTTATTTCCTATTCGCTTCTTTGCAAATGGTTTCAGATTGCCGTACTTCCTCTTGATAAGCTGCTGTATGCAGAGATTTTCAAGACCGAGGATAAAAAGCGTTGTACCGAGTGCGGAGCTTCGTTTGTGTCCACCTCTAACAGCGTCAAATACTGCCTGGATTGCCGGAAGCGTATTACCCGCAGGCAGGCAGCGGAGCGCATGAGGAAACGGCGCGCCCTTGTTACGCAGTAGGGGCAAAAAAAGCCTTGATTTACGGGGCATAACAGACACGAAACTTGCATAAGCGATACGAAATACCTTTTCCCTTAAAATCGGGGTTCTACTGCGTAACATATCAAATCATCTGTACCCACAAAAAACGGGCGCGGCGGCTATGATTACATGGCTGCTGCGTCCGTTCTTTTTTGTCTACAATACTTCTATATTCGATATGAAACATACCATTGCGCCGAGTAATGTATCTTCATCTGTTTTTAAGACGAGCAATACATTCTCTCCGGGATAATGTCCGTAATCCAAATACTGCACATATCCTGTAAGTGTGTTTCCGCTGTTAAATGTAATTTTTATTTTACTGCCTATATCAAGATACCTTTCTATGCCGTACATATCATTTTCTTCTGTTATTTTGATACACGTTGTAATGTCAACAATTTTCATAATTATTCCCGTTCCTTTCCTTTCTCCCGTTCCGGCTCTTTGCCCTGCCGCAAAATGCTGTCTATGTTCTGCTTGATAACGTCGTATTCCTTGACCTGTTTTTTCAGCTTGCCATAATCAGCGTAAAGGGCTTCTTTCTGCGTTTGGAGCTTCCCGTATTCTTCCTGCATAGCGGCGAGATTGGGGAGCTTTGTAATGCCCGACGCTTTCAGTGCCTTTGCCGCTGCTTCATGGAGTATCAGAATGCTTTCCTGCTTTTCCCGGTATGCGTCCTTATCCTTTGCCCTGCGGTATGCTTCATAAACAGGTTTTGTCTTTTGGTAGGTGGTAACGTGCTTCATCAGCACCACCATGTCTGCAAGACGTTTCTCCACGCTCTTTAATGCGTCTGCTGTCTTTTCATTTTCCGCATTTATTTCTTCAATCCGGCTGACTAAATCCGCATACTGTTCAATCTGATGTTCGGTCAAGAAATTCATAGTCTTTGCCGCCAGTTTCAGATTATGGATTTTTGCCCACTGTTCATAGCCCCGGCTCTCTTGTGCCTTGATACTGTTTTCAATGTTAATAAGCAGCGATACGCCGCGCTGCTCTTTGGGAGCTTTCGCTATTTTTGTGCGCTTGCCTGCAATCCGTTCTTTGATTGCTTCCTCTGTATAATCTGCACCGAGGGTTTTTAAGCGGGTAAAGCGTTCCTGTCCGGGAGCGCGGCAGGAGATATATTTTCCCGGCTTTATCTCATAGCCCGCCGCCTGTAACCGCTGCAATAATTCTTCAAAACTTGCTACTTGGGGGATAAGTGTATCAACGGCAATTTTTAGCTTGCCTTTCCAACTTGTTCCCGTCTTTTCCGCTTGATATTCTGCATAGCTTTTTCCCTTACTGCCTTTACCCGGAATGACAACGGACAGCCCGTTTTCCCTGCACAGCTTATCGCTCATGTTCCGTATGCCGTAGTAGCTGCGCTTATTGGAATTGTACTTATGGTAGTCAACAAAATTGACCGCGCAAAAAATGATGTGGTTATGGATATGCCCCTTGTCTATGTGGGTAGTTAGGACGTATTCGTGCTGTCCCTTTGTTGCTGCGTCGGCAAGCTGCTTTCCGATTGCATGGGCTTTCTCACAGTCCACCTCTCCCGGTTCAAACGATTGTATCAGATGAAAGGCTAAGTTATTCCCTTTTTGCCGAGCCTGCGACAAGGTATATTCAAACTCAATATCTGCCGTTTCATAGCTGCACCCAAAGGAGGACACAAGCGTTTTCCCGTCTGTCTTATCCGGGTTTTGGATATAGTCAAGGGCTTTGCTCAACGTGCTTTTAATAGGCTTAATCTTTGTAACCGCCATATCTCCGCAAGCACCCCCTTTATTTCCTCTATGTCCTCTTGGTAGACGCTGCCTGTCGCATTGACACGCTTTGCAATCTGATTGATGTTGACCCCGATTTTCTGTATCTCCGCTGTCATGGCTTTTATATCGCTATGGTCTGTCTGAATGATATAGCCGTCAATGGCAATCTTGCGAAGATACGCCGCCATGTTCCGGGTGGGTACGAGCTTCATTTTTTCCAGTATTAAATCCCGTTCCGCTTCCGTCACTCTGAATTTGATTTGCACCGTTCTTTTGCGTCCGTTCATGTATTCGCTCCTTTCCTTTCCGTTCCGAGGGTTTGGGACACTTCCCAACAAGCAATTTTCAACCGACGCGCCGCAGCGCGGGAGGGGAAAATACGGAAGTGGGTACCCGCTTCCTATGCTTGCTACGAATGTTTTTATCCTTTAGGCTCTTATCCCCTACTACGGAGAAAAAGCGATTTTGCCAAACTTCCGCAAAAGAAAAACGCTGCAATCTCAAAAAAGATTACAACGCTCTCTAAATCCTGTTCAGTTTTAAGCCGGACATTCCTATTCGCCCTCTTTTTCGACTTCGGAAATCTCTTTTGCCGTTGCGGTCACAATCCGTATGCCTGTATCGCTCATACCGTCAAGGAGCGCGTCAAGCTGCCGCCGCTTTGTGTCCTTTGCAGCGGGCGTGTCTAACAGGAATTGGTCTACGGATATATGGTAACGCTGTATCAGCTCAAAGAATATCTGTAAACTTGGGTGCTGCCCCTTGTTCTCAATGTTCGCAAGGTAGCGCGGCGAGATAAACATTTCGTCGCCTACTTTCTTGCGGCTCTCCTTGCATCCCTCACGCGCTGCCTTTATCGCTGCCCCAAAAGCCTTAAAGTCGTATCGTGGTACTGGTCTTTTTGCCATAGTTATTCACCCTATTACATTTTACTGTTCCCCTTTCTTCTTGGATATGTCTACGTAGTTCTATCAGTTAGCCAAAATAATTCATATATATATATGTTGACAACAAGCTGCTTTTGTATATAATATTATATAAAAGGGGGGGAATGTTTATGTTACATAGCATGCGTATTCGATAAGCATTGAAATCAAAAAAGATTTTTCCCATTTTCAATATGGGCTTTTTTGTCATGCTTATTTTGCGTATGCTATACAACAAAACTAACGATGTATAGACATAGTATAAAAACTATGCCTTAATTTTGTTGTAGTGTTATATGTATAAATGCAGGTCAATGCTCATGTTGAGAATTGACCTGCATTTTTTTGCGCAAAAGGAGAAATATTATGCTTGAAAAATATTGGATAAAATGTCCAATTTGTAACGGAAAGACGAGGGTTCAAGTATTTTATAATACGGTATTAAGAAATTTTCCTCTTTTCTGCCCTAAATGTAAATTAACGCATATCGTTGATGTTGAAAAACTAGAAATCATAATCAAAAACTCTGAAAAACAAACTTTTTAATTTTGAAAAGGAAGGATATTTAAATGAAACACTTACCTAAAAGTACACCTACGGAAATATTGAATGACCCATACGGATTTACTTACAAAGAAATGTCGGAAGTA
>OOCW01001331.1_pt1 | contig 17855 bp, 10 predicted proteins | sample 1671201 | NCBI WGS metagenome assembly OOCW01 (sample SAMN06348132, study PRJEB24527) | human gut metagenome | biome: human gut; feature: ankylosing spondylitis patient; material: feces | host: Homo sapiens | place: China | collected 2015-10
TCCATGTTCTTTTAATACTGGTACTGTACTTTTTATTATATCTATTGTTTTTTGACTTAACATAATTACTATCTCCTTAGTGTGTATTTTGTGTACACTTTGTTTATATTATGAATATACCCCAGTATTTTTTGTATAAACATTTTTTGAGTAATTTGTTTATATTTTGGTTTATCCACTTAAAAAAGCTCATAGAAACCTACAAGCTTTTTATCAGTAATAATCTATTTTTTTCTCTTCACAAAATATCTAGTATGAAGTAATTCATGGGCTTTATGACTTAAAGGATGATCTAAATATTTATCATAAATTGCCTGAACTTCTGGATTTTCTTTTGAAACTCTCATATTTTTCTCTCTATCTATATTATTTAAACCTTCTCCACGTTTTTGTAAAATTGCATCTTTATTTTTTCTTACTTTAGGTTGTCCACCACCGCCAACACATCCACCAGGGCAAGCCATAATTTCTATGGCATGGAAAAATTCTTCTCCATCTCTTATTTTGTCAAGCATCTTGCCAGCTTCTTCTAGACCATGAGCCACCCCTATTCTAAGTTTTATATCTCCAACTTCTACATCACAAGCTCTAAAACCATCAAAACCTCTAAGGCTATGGAATTCCACATTTTCAATTTTTTCGCCTGTCATATTTTCTAGTGCAGTTCTAAGTGCAGCTTCTATAACTCCACCAGTTCTACCAAATATAATTCCTCCACCTGTATATTCTCCCATGACTTGGTCTATTTCTTCCCCTTCTATTGTTTTTAAATCAATACCTGAGTCTTGGAATATTTTAATTAATTCTCTAGTTGTTATAACATAATCAACATCATAATTAAGACCACGAGAAAATTCTGGTCTAGATGCTTCGTATTTCTTGGCGATACAAGGCATTATGGCAACAGAAGTCACTTCATCTCTTTTTAGTCCTTTTTCCTTCGCCCAAATATCTTTAGCCACAGTCGCAAACATCTGCATAGGTGATTTCGCACTAGATGGCACATCTAACATATCACCATAATTTTGTTCTATAAATTTAACCCATGATGGGCAACATGATGTCAGCATTGGAAGTTTTACACTTTTATCTCCTGAAAAATATCGTTCCAGTCTATTTTGCAATTCCGCAGCTTCCTCCATTATAGTTAAATCTGCTGCCCAAGATGTATCAAACACATAATCCACGCCCAGTTTTCTAAGTCCTGCTGCCAATTTATGCTCCACATTATCCCCAGCTTCAAAACCAAAAGCCTCCCCTATAGCAACTCTAACTGCCGGTGCCATTTGAGTGATGACTAATTTGTTAGGAGTCGATAAATCTCTGATAAATTTCAAAGTATTGTCTCCTGCTGTTATTGCATCAACTGGACAAGCAGATAAACATCTACCACAGTGAGTACATCTGTTGTAATCTATGCGTCGTTGTTCCTTTTTCTCCCCTGCTATACAATCAACAGGGCAAACCCTTTGACAAATTCCACATCCTATACATTTTTCTGTTATAGTAAGTTTAATCAGATTGTTGCATTGCATAGTGTAGCATCTGTCATCTTCAATATGTTCTTTGATTTCGTCATAATAATTTTCAATGATTTCTTCCATTATATTATGCTTTTGATTTAATTCTTCTTTCACTTCTTCTGCTAAAGATCTAAGTATATAAAGGTCCCTCATATTTGATCTGCCTTTACTTATTCTATCAAGTATTTGCCAAACTTTTTCTAAAGGCTCTTGCACTTTAGCATAATCTTTCAAACTTCCTTCATTTTGCATTAAACCAATTACTGAATCTGTATAAAACTTGGCATACTGAACTATACAATCCTCTTCTGATAATACATTAATCGCCCTAATATAATTATCAAACAAATCAAAATCTAGCTCTTTGTCCAAATCTTCTTTAGATAAAAATCTACCATAAGGCGGAACTCCCACATGTGCCCCTTTAAATTCTCTTTTGTCTAGAATTCCTCCTGCCAATTCTATAATTTCCGCAAGAGTAGCACCCTCTGGCGCCTCAACTATTCCACTATTATTTATCCTTCCACATATAGCAACTTTTCTTTTAGAATTATTAGTCATATTTTTTAGCTCTTCTTCACTGAAAACAGAAAAAACAGAGCCTCTATCACTATGTATCATAGTTGGCTTCATATTTGTCATATTTTTCACTCCTTTATGTACGCCTTGTATAACTTTTTATTCTGTTTATTTTTTGCTTAATTGTGGTTTTTTATTATTGATTTGTGAAAAATTTTGAATGAAATGACAAAATAAAAGCACTTCGTTATCGAAGTGCACTAATATAAATTATCTCTTAAATATGATTTTTAATTTTATAAATAATTTTATAAATCAGTTGAGTATTCTACTCTATCTTCATAGTCATAATAATCGTAAGTGAAAGAAGGTAAATAACCTAAATCAATCATCTTGTCATTTCCAAATTCAACCACTATCCAATTGAATCCTTTTAATTTATAAACTATCTCCTTTTTAAACTTAATTAAATCTTCTTTACTATACTATCATTTTAACGTTATCGTTAATTCTCCTCCAAAATTATTTATTATGAATCTTTCATCTACTATAATTTGTTCTTTTTCTACAGAATAGTTAAATGGAAAAAGATACATAAAATTATTTAATTCAAAGAAGGAATAGTATCCACAATCATCAATCAGCATTGATGTCCATACTAATAAAAATACAATATATTTATTAGTAACATTTTTTTTATTTATGTAATATTTGCCTGGCTTATTACAAAGTAACACTTCAAAATCTTTCAAAGTAGCTATCATCTTATCTATAGAATGAAATAAAGTTGTTCTTTCTCCCCATTCATCAAATAGTTTTTGCTTGATCTGACTTAATGTAATCTCATCCTGAAATTCTGAAATCTTACCAAGTAATTTACACATATCTCTAAATACAGGATAAGCTGCAAGAATCATACACCAATGTATTTCAATTCTATATTCAGGATATGTATTAAACAAGTTTAATGCAGTACCTCTAATCTTTGATGTTACTTCTCCGTCATATACCCAAATATTCAATAATATTTCTCTTGTTTTACGAAGATTTGTTGGACTATTAATTTCAAAACTAAGATAATCATTTAGTTGTTTTTTTATATCTTCCGTCGAAAGCCCTTCGTTTATTAATTCTACCGTTTTATTTAACCACATAATTTTAATATTACGTGACAATCCTACCATTTTAGCCATTATAATCCTCCGCTTTTATTTTAATAAAAGGTACTACTACCTCATCTAATGTAATCCCTCCATGACTCATTACCTTTTTTCCTTTGGTATCTAATGATGTTCCAACATCACAAACAAGATAATTTAAATCTTTTGTCAAATAGTACTTTGGATAATCAATCATTCCATATTTAGAAATGATAGAAGATTTATCCGCAAAATCTTTTAAAACCAACATTCGACGGCTCTTTGTTTCAACTTCTACACCTGCCCCCATAAATTTACCTAGACCAATACATGGTGTATTACCATGATCGGCGGTGATATAAACATCATATCCAGATGCAAGCATTTTTTTAGTTAGTTGAACGAGTTTTCCTTGGTTCGCTAAAACTGTTATATCATTATACATTCCAATTCTACCTTGATGTTGTGCATGAACTAAATCATCTACGTCATTTATAATAACTGTAGCACAACGAACCAAGGAACTAAATGTTGTCTCATAACCTCGTTCATAATTAATCTGTTTTTCTTTAAAACCTAATTTCTTTGCACAATTAATAAACTCCTGTTTTTCTTTATTTTGCCTCCAAGGATTTATCAACTGACTTGGGTATTTATTTGATAGTAAGCATTGTCTAGAAATGGATGTAGTTGTTGGAATCATAGCCATTACAGATGTTTTATTATATCTAATACCTTCAAATGATCTTGATATAATATTCCAGTCAAACTCAGCCATTCCATCCATTACTATCAACACAAATTTATTACTGCTATCATTGATATAATCCATAACCTTACTCACTAGCACTGGTGAATCCTTATCAAGACTTTGAGATATCTTACCAAAGTTATTTAATACATAATCACAGAACTTTTCATTTATATCAGCTGTATCAACATAAATATTGTATCTAGCGGCCAATACATCAATAATAGCTTTTTCCTGTGCAATAACAAACCAGTCCTTATAGGTAATTGCATCTGTTACATTTTTTTGAATAGATTTAATTCGATATTTTAAGTAAATAAGTATATTTTCTTTACTATAAACTTTCATACGAAAAAATGTATCAGTCTGTTGCTTTTTCTGTAAATTATCAAATACATCTCTATAAGCAATACAAATCAAATCTAAATCAACCTTTGACTTTCCTTTAAGTTGCACTGAATTTAATTTTGGAAATAGTCCACTTAAAGATAGTACATAACTATGAAAGTTACACCATATATCATATGGAATATAACAATGTGAATCTGCAATAACAACGAGTTTATTAACTGTACTTTTAAATTTTTTTTCATACTCTAAACGAAAGTTAAGATCATCTTTATATTTTATTACTTTGAAATCGTGTTCCTTAAAGCTAGCACTATAATTTGTAATTTCTTCAAGATTATCATTATCTATGATAATAATTCTGTCATTGTACTGTGCAGAAGATTTCTCATACACATAGTTTCCAAACACAGACTAAACCTCCAATCTCACCATTATCATCAATCTGAAATCAGGATATATTTGCTTTCCTATCTCATATTTCTGTTCTATTGTTTGCTTCTCATTTTGAATCTTTGTAAATTTTGATTCACGAATATTTTTAATTCCAATATGTTCAGCAGCTTCAATACGAAGTTGTAATGCATACATATATTTATTATAATTTTCCTCATTCTTTTGAAGTTGTTTTTCCTTCAAATCTAAGAACATATCATAAGCAAAATCCATACTCATTTTTTCAAGCTTATCATATACATCTGAAGTAATATTAGGAATCCTACAAACACTTAACTTAGACTTTGGATCAAGAAATATATCCATTATACGTTTTCCTGCCATAGGACGTAATACAAAATCTTCATTTATAAAAATAGGAATAATTCTTTGGTCTATGTCACCATCAGATAATGATAACTCCCATAACATAAAATATCCAGCCTCATTAGGAAAATTTTTTATATCAACCGACAAAATTGGTGAAAACTTATCATGAACAATATTAATCTTTAAATGTTTAATAATTTCTTGATTTGTAATGCTGATTCTATCTATAAATTTTGTTTGTATACTTTTCCATGCATTGTAATACATCACCATCAATCTAAGTGCTGAATCAATATCAAAATTAGAGCTTTGTCCAACTAACTCAGTTAAATCTTTTTCCTCACGAATTATATCTTTATATTTCTTAGAATTAATTAGTTGTTGCTTCATTTCTGATTCTACCGTATAAATATTCTTATTAATTTCAGAAGGATTATTAATAGAAGACATATAAGCCTCGGTAAAATCAATTTCAGCAACTTCACTATCAAGAACATCAGAATATTTATCTACTCCCATTTCTTTTAAAATAACAGATAACTTTTCTTCCAAAACCTCACGAACTCTATTTTCTATTGTATCTCTAATGGTGAAATTATATATATGGACATCTCGTTTCTGTCCAATACGATCAGCACGACCACATCGTTGTTCAATTTTCATTGGATTCCAAGGAAGATCATAGTTAATAATAATATTCGAGAATTGTAAATTTAACCCTTCACCACCAGCATCAGTTGAAATAAATATATTAGCTTCATCCTTAAATACACGCAATGCTTCATTCCTTTCATCAATGCTCATACTACCATTAAGTACAGAAACACTATAATTTTTTGATACTAATAGATGTTGTAAATACTGTTGTGTAGCCACAAACTCTGTAAAAATTATAATTTTTTGTTCAGGATCTTCACTAATAAGTTTATCAATTATATCAATAAGTTGCTCCACCTTAACATCAGGATATTGAAATTCTGCCTGCTTTGCTACTGAAATAATTTTTTCAAGTTCGTAAATTTCCTCATACATATCTAAAGAAATAGATTCAATGGCATAATCAATACTATCTTCCATATCAAGCTCAGCAATATCTTTTTCTATCAAAGAACCAACCTTCGTATTTTGACTCTTAAGTACTTCTAATCTACGTTCCAAGCTCTGACGTATTGCTGATGTACTACTGGTTACCATACGTTGCATAATAATAAGTAAAAAAATTAGGCACATATTTTTCTTACGATTTCTTAGTGCTTTATTATATGTTTTTGAAACATATGAAGTAACCATTTCATACAATTCACGTTGTAAAGTATGTCTTTTATCCCATGTCAAATTTATCAAATGAGTAATTCTATTTTTAAATAACTTATTTCCATTATTATCAATTGCTTCTCTCTTTTCTGTACGAATCAAATAAGGAGCTACTTGTTCCTTTACAATAGATTTAGCATTTGGGAATGCTTCCTCATCTAATAAACGAACCAATCTTAAAAAAGGTTCTGTTTTCCCATTATGTGGTGTTGCAGATAACAACAACAAATAAGGGCTGGCTTGAGATAATAAGTAACCTAGTTTATATCGTGCAACTTCACCAGAAGAACCTGCAACACGATGCGCTTCATCTATAATAATTAAATCCCAACCACTATTTATAATGGAATATATTCTTTTCTCATTATATTTGTCAACTTTTTCTTGTGTCCAGCCAACATGTTTCTCAATAGGTTTAATAGAATCCATTGGTGAAATAACTTGGTCATATTGCCCATAAATATTCTTGGAATCATTTAATCGTCGAATAGTATCATAATCTGATGGTAAAATTATATTAAATTTTTCATTAAATTTCTCCTGCATTTCTAATTCCCATTGTGTAACAAGACCTGTTGGACAAACTACTAAAATACGCTTAACTAGCCCGCGCGTTTTTAATTCTTTTATAATCATTCCTGCTTCAATAGTTTTACCAAGACCAACCTCATCTGCAAGAATATATCGAATTTTATTACTCTTCATTACTCTATTCAAAACGTGGAGTTGATGTGGTAATGGAATAACACCACTTGATAAAGAAGAAAGTATTCCACTTGCAGTCTCATTTTTAATTTTTGAAAGTAATGTCACATATCGAAGATAATTTTCATCATATGTATTAGTTATACCCTTACAATTCAATTGCTCTTCTGTTACTTTATAAACCTTTCCAGTAGAAGGATTAAATACACGATAAGATAAATATCCCCATGCTTCAATTTTCTCTAGTATCTGCACATTTGATCCAGTTTTTATTTCAAAAGCAAAATCTCCTATTTTATACATACAATCATTCTCCTATTTTACATTTGATGCAGATATTTTATTTTCACTTCTTGCATCAATCAAAACAATATCAGGACATTCTGATAACTGTAATTCATCTAAAACTTTTGTTAATTTCTTATACTCAGTATCTGTAAAAAACATAATAACCTTAATTGCTCTATTTGTGTCTGATGCCTTCTTGTAGACTTCCACCTGTTTTTCAAGATTTTGCTTCAACTTAGAATTTGATGCCAACTTAAATTCTACTAAAGCAGAATTTGATTTTCTATATGAAATCTTATAATCAACTGGACCTCGTCCATTGTTAACTTCTCTATTTACATCTAATGGAGATCCAAACCATACTAATCGAAACATAACTTGTAAATCACTTTCACGCTTAATCGGTGTGCCATCCAAGTAAAATATCTTATATCCATCTTGGTCCTCTATTACGTGTTTTAAGTAAAAAACTCTTTTCATTGCTTCGTCATAGGCATCTGGATTTACTTTATAAAATTCAGTATTCTTTTGAAGTACTTTTACTAACTGTGAAAGTTGTTCATTAAATAATGTTTGAACCTCAATTACTTTTTCTTTACTAATAGATGTTGCTTCTCTTTCGTGTTCCTCCTTATATTTCATATAGTAGTCAATTAGCTCAGGATGAGTTTTAATAAGAACTTCTGCTGCATGATTTTTTTCTGTCTTTGATAATTTTTTACCATCACTACTTAGTATATGATTAAAATATGAATTTAGTTCAAATCTCAATGCATCATCAGAAATAGATGGTGCTATTTCTTGCAAATTTTTAATCATATCTTTACGATTGATAAATGTATCATCACGAGTAAGTATACTTTTAGGTGTAAGTAATACAAAATCATTTTTAAAACTTGGCAAATAATATGTCTTTGAATACCAACTTTTTGTTTTATAATTAAAGTCTACTTTACTAATATTAAATTTTTTACATTGATTTGGATTTAAATATTTTCTTGCAAAGTTTTGTGTATATTCTAACAAATATTTTTTTGCAAAATTAGTTGTAAAATCACTAATTTTATCACGACCAACATTTGGACTAATTAAACATAATTTTTCCATATGTGCTTCTTGTATTATAGTTTCTTTTCCAAATGATTTAAAAATAGAATTTAACCCATCATAAAGTCCTTTTGCAAAATTTTTTCCCAAACCTCTACCAGAGTTACCATCTAGGCTAAACCCAAGCCATGTTTGCTTAACTTCCGAAAACATAAACCATGCTTTCATCATCCCATAAGAAAAATTCGATGATTTTTCTGATTCAATCTGTAAAAATTTCAAATAGCTAATCATCTCGTTATGAATAGCATTCAATTCTTTATCTTCACTGTTAAATAAAAGAAATGGGTCAATAAACAATGGTAAATCATTTATAAGTGAAATATTAACCGCTCCATATTCCTCTAACAAATCCTCATCAACATTAAAAAAATCTGAAAAATAAATGTTTATATTGTCCATAGACCACACTCCTATCTCTATATTCTACTTAAACTAATATCATAATACATTAATAAATTTGAATCTTCCTGAATAACTTTTTCAGGTAAACGTTCAGCTAAATCAACAATAGCTTGATAGTTTTTATCCTTCCACAATTTTGAAAATCCAACACGAATTGCTTCAGAACGGAATAACTTTAATTTCCCTTTACTATTCAAATAACCTTCAAATTCTTTCATAAGATTCTTTTCACGAAGTTTAGCAACATCACCTTCTTTTGTAATATCAGGAATATACCATCTACCTTTTTCATCTTGCAAGAAATTTTCTTCCAACAATACAGATAATTCTGGCATATTTTCAAACTTATCAATAGACTTTACTTCTTGCATAAACTTAGGTTGTAATTCTTGATAAGTTTGAGGTCCTATAAATTCTTCACTCAACTGCTGATATAGCCAAGAAATAGCAGTTTTCTCATTTGTAACAAGCATACTAAACTGAATAGATTCAACATCTGTTTTTATACGAGTATTGTCATATTCATTAACTTGATCAGGTAAGAAATACATCCCATCCCTCTTCAAAAATTTCTCATCAAGTCCTCTATAAAAATCTGTAGCATCAATTGGAACATGAATTCCATTTATAATATGATATGCAACCATCCTATCAAATAGTAAATAAGCTTGTCTTTCAGAAATTATTTCAATTTTTCCATTTTTTACCACAATAATTGGAATATTTTCTAAATGTTGATGTACAAAATCCCAAACAATTTCTTCAGTACCAGCTTTATCAATAAACTTATTCTTAAAACTTTCCTTGGGTTTATATGCTGAAATAACTAAATCTTGTTTAACAGCACTTGAAGTTGTTACCTGTTTAAAACTTCCTTGTTTTTTATCAAGTGTCCTAACATCTGAAACTATAAATCCTGCTCTGTTAATTGCTTCTTGTATTGCATTCCAAACAGCATTTTTAGAATTATGAAATTCAATAGTAATCCAGTGATTTGGTTTCAATACTCTAAAATATTCACTAAAACATTTAGTCATTAAATTTTGGTATTCCATAAGACTTTTACCTTGAACATCATTCATTATTGCTTCATCATCATTTTTAGTTAATATTTTTAACCAAGCTTCCCATAAAAAATTTAATTCTGAATACATAATATTTGCACCAAATGGGGGGTCAGTAAAAATATAATCAATACTATTAGAATTGATATTACCTAAATCAGTGCAACTATTTGTAGAAACATATACATCTTTCTTTTTATCATTAAACACTTTTGCAATTGCCTTAAGACGAACCTTAAAATATGATAATACATTTTGCTCCAAAGATGTTGATGGAACATAAATAATTCCTTTCATATTTCCGGCCGCTGCACCACCTCTACCATGAAAGAAATTTGATACGTGTAAATTACTCAATTTTGAAACACGATTTAAAAGACTAGTCATAACAAATAACAATTCTCTTGGGTATTTACTATTTTCAATCCTTTCCATTAAATCAGCAATAACATATAAATTTCTATTTGTATAAAAATAATGTATTCGTTTAAAATTATGTGAACGAATTGGTTGTGCTGTATTATATCCTTTTGGCAATAAATTTATTGGTATATCATAAGATGTTTTCAATTCTTCAGATTTTCTAATGATTTCTAAATCATTATTATCAATTTTTTTTTTATATTCTTTTTTACCGACATTATAGCTAATTAATACTGGTACTTGCTTTGCAAGTGAAACACATTCACCAAGATATTTATCGTATTTTACAACTCTACATCGTTCACTTTTTCTTTTACTTATCAATAAACCACATTTAGGACAATTAAACTCATTTCTTAATTTTCCTACTTTTGTATCAACAGCAGCATTCCAAAATACTATTTCCTCCCCACAATTTGGACATATAAATACATCTGACCATAATACATAGTTTATTACACCTTTCATTCCAAAAGATAATTGACTGCCTTCATTTTCATGCTCAGTATTATATAACCATCCATTTTCTTTTTCAGATTCGGCAACAATTCTTTCCCCTTCACGTAAAAAATCTTCTACATCAATCGTTGTATTATAATTAGAGGCAATAAAAGTTGCAGCTGGAGATAAATCACTTAATATAGCTTTTCTTGTTCCCCATTCAACATCTTTCATTTCTTTAGAAATTGCTATTTTAAAATCTTCATCAGGAAAACCGCATTTATATGCTGCAACTCCAGTCATTCCAGTTCCACAAAAACCATCCAATACAATATCTCCAGGCTTTGTATAATGTAATATATATCTCATAATTGCCTTATATGGTACTTTTGTATGGTATGTATGTGCTAAATACATAGGATCTGTTTTTCCTTCACTAACATCTGAAGCAAAAGGTTCTCTATGATAGTCATCTCTATCCTCATCATATGGAGTACCATTTTCACGAATAAATTCATCAATAAATGGATTTGGACAAGCTGTATAATAAGGCGCATTTGACAGAGCAATAATATCTTCATCTGTTCCAATAGGAAAACCCTCTATATGACGAACTTTATCTATATCTTCTTTTGTTAATTTTCTCGGTTTCATATATTATTCCTCACTTTCCCTTCTTTTTACAACAATACGTAATTTGCTTAAATCCTTACCATTAATATAACTAGATATTATTTGATTAATTTTTGACTTAAATGTATCCACATCACAAGGAGGCATCTCATCTAATTTCTGCACCAAATCTTCTACTTCAATGACAACTGGTTCAAATCCCTTTAGCAATGTATTGATACTATTTACAAAGAAATCATCAACTTGCTTAGGTAATTCCTTACTTAAAACAAAATCATCAACAACTTGTACTTGTTGAGTCGTTAAAAATTCTTTTTGATTTAATACAAGTGGATCAGAAATTGTATTAATCAACACATTTGTCCATTCTGAAATAAGATTATTAATTCTATTTTCAAAATTATCTAATTGACCAAATACATTATTTTCTTTATCATTTAAACTAAATCTGCAGTGTGGACACATATGTGTTGTTTTTAACTCTACTGTTGTAAGTTCATAACAAACTTTTAAACTTGCTATATCTTGTTCTAATTCAGTTAATTTTGCGGCAGATAGAATATCAATTGTACGAAGTTTTCTTAGATTTGCAAAAGATCCACTTTCTAGAATTATTCCCCTACGTTTCGCTTCATCAATATTTAAACGTTTCTTATTATGTTCTTCAAAATAAATATCAATATATTCATCTTTAATCTTTGTAAGAACAATATTTACCTTTTGTGATGCAATATTTCCCTTAACTCCATTCATAATTTTGTCTCGTATTAATCTAAACTCTGCCTTTGCATTTTCAATATTTGATTTAAACTTCACACTAATATCTATAAGCTCAATGTTAGATATATATGAAACAATATCTGCACATTCATTTTTAAAAGTAATATATTCATAAATCACAGAAACTAATTCAATTTGTTTTCCTAATTCCTCTATATCCTCATAACTTAATTTAAAATTATTCAATTTTGCAGGTGTATTAAATTTAACATTGTAGTTACTAAACTCATTTTTTAATGCTATACAAGCATCTTTAAGTACTTTAATTTGTTGTGTGTTTATCAATGGTTCACCCCATAATTCAAAACCATTTATCAGTTTCTTTTCTGCTACAACAGCAGAGTTACATAAATCTTGTGCTTTTTTCATTAATTCTTCAATAGCTTTTTCACGATTATTCGGATTGTCAAGCAATACAGGGTTAATACCTAATACATCAAATAACTTTTTCAACTCTGCCATAGAAATTTGAGCAGGTCTAGAAATGTATTTAAATTCATATAAATCCAATGCATTAATTTTCGGAACTTTATCTAAATTAGCTGCTGTAATTGTAGTACCATTTTTCAACGTAATTACAGCATATCCCGCATAAACCATAGATAAGAAAATAATAGGCGTAAAAATATATTCTAATTTGAATTTTTTATCCACATAAACATCCATAAAGCACAAATCGAATATATCAGTGTAATTTAATACTCCCTGTGGGGGTAAATTCTTAACAAGATTGATATAATATGATGCAAACTTGGAATTATCTGGCTTAATTTTATTTCCATCAAGTATTCCAAAACTTTGTAACATCAAAGTTGAAAGGTTATCTTTACGTCCTGCAAAATAATCGAATGCCTTTCTTACATTCTCTGCCATATTATTACGAGTAATTTTTGTCTGCATTATAGGATATTCAGGATATTTTTTATTAAAATATTCGTCAAGACATAAGGATGCAACAAGATCAATTGTATCTTTAAAAGTAAAATCCTTGTTATATCTATTTTTCAAAACTTTAATAAGTTTGTTCTTCTGATTTTTATACATTACATCAAAGCAAGTATTTTTATTCTCATTTAAATATTTAATCAATCTTTTACGAAGTAGTCCACCTTTATTAAAATATGCTTCTTTATCTTTGCCTTCACTTATATTAGCCAACTCATTAGCAGCAGCATAAAGTCCAAGTATATCTTTAAACTCATCATTTGATTTAAAATAAAAATATACTTCATCATCTAAATGTTCTATAGCTGCATATGAAGATTCATACGGTGGTATAAAATAAATATAAAAATCTTTTTCAGGTTGAGCTGTACTTCGTTCATCTGGCAAGCCCATAAATAAATATCCTTCACGGAATATATTATGAGAATCCCAATTTAAATCATACTCATAAATACGAAAATCTTTTACTTTCTCTTTTGCATCCCATTCAAGGCATTTATAAATAATATCATAGAAATATCTGTTTAACTCCGATGGTGCTATAAACGAAGCCTTCTGTTTTATCTTTTCATCGTAATCAACCACTTTATCTACATCAATATAATACTGATTATTGGCATCATTGAAAATTATAAATTGCCCAGAAACAGTTTTCATTATTTCTTTCAAAGTACTCTTTACAACAGATAATAAGAAATCAGCATCATGTTCTGGCATAGGTAAAAATAAACATAAATCATCTTTTAAATTTTCAGCAGATAATCCAAATTGAACATCCAATCCACTGGTTGTCAATCTATGAACACTCAATGCATATATAATTTTTATTGCAAGTGGTTTATATATAGGTTTAGTAAAAGCTCTGTTAATTATTTCTTCAAGTTGACCACTAGCAGAGAGAACTCGACTAATAGTAGGATCACTACGTAATATTCCGTTAGCTTTTATTGCAGGCCAATAGTTATCAAATGATATAATACCTGGTTCATTATTGGGCACATCTTTATCAAAGATATCTCTTATCGTTGTAGAAATATTTTTCAATATATGTCTATTTTCAATCACATAAAGTTTATTAAATACATCTATATAAGAAGGATGAATTGGAAATAAGTCTACAAAATCATCCATCTTAGAAGACATTCCTGTATAAAGGTTACTAAATTTTTCAAGATGTCTTCTAATAAGTGCCTTTTGTTCTGGAGATTTTTTTAAAATACGTTCAGAAACTACATATGATGTATCTTCTTTCGTAATAATAACTTGTGTAAAACGATCCGCAACTTTCTTTAATGTATCAGAAACAAAACTAAATTTAGGATTATCAAATATTTTTTCTTGTACTCCACAAATTACACGTAATTTTGACTTAGAACACATTTCTCCCAAAGCACGGAAAAACTCAAGATCAAGAATTATTTGTCTTTCATCACGAGATGCTAAATAAGATAAAAATTCATCTACAACAATAAGATATCCCTTGTCTGGATATTTAGTTTCAAATGCTATCATCATATCTTTTATAAGTTTTTTATTATCTCTTACTGTGGAAAAATCTGGTGTTTCATAGTCAATACCTCGATTATTAAAATCATCTTGTATGTAACCAAATAAAATATCACGCAAAGGCATAGTAACCCCACCTATTTCAATACGAAGAACCTCAAACTTTCCAGCAATACACTTCATATTCTCTGCAAATGTTTTATTTTGTAAGTACTTCAAATTTTCTGAATTCACTGCAATAGATGAAATTACAGACATTAAATGTGATTTACCTGTTCCATAGTTACCTACAACAAGTACCCCCTTATTATCTACAACTTCATCCATTTGAAGCTGATCAATCATTGGTGCCTTTAAATTTTCAGACATTTTTTCAGACATCACATAAGTCTGAATTAATTTTTTTGACTCTTCTTGTTTGCTTGATTCAACCAATTGAATTGTAGATTCTATAGGTTGAAAACTAATTAACTCTGAATACCTCATATATATTCCCTCCTAAATAATACACGTTATGTCATAATCACAAATATTGTAAACTTTATAATCTAAATAGCCTTCCTCTGCATATATCAACTTGCCATCAATATAAGTACCAGGCCATATAACCCTAAATGATTTTTTCTTATACGCTGCAATCAGTAACTTTAAAATATCTACCTTATATGCAGGGTTAAACATTACATCAATATCTTTAATCAAAACATCATTAGGCAAATCTGAAATTACTTTGCAAAAGCATTTTTCTAGTTGCATTGTTCTTCGATTAGGATTAATTTTTTTAAGCTCTTTCGATAATTCTAGATTAATCGAAACAGACTCTTGTTCAAAATTTTCATATGAACAACAATATATAATAGGTTTTAATAACCCTTCCTGATTTTTATAAAAAAATTCACTAGAAACAATGATATTCCCCATAGCTATCCCTATCCTTTTTCTCATGACTCTGTTTTATCATTTTATTATAAATAATTATTTTCATAATATATTAAATTAGAAATCAAATTCTTATTAATATCTCTATAAAAGGTTTATAAAGTTGATTACAACTGATAAATTACACAATTTATTATTTCACATATTTTTCCATTTAAAATTAATATTAACTTAGATTATACTAAGAAGATTTACAGAATTCAACAAAAAAATCCCAGGTTCGAAGACCTAGGATTTTTTAAATACTTTAAATCATTATTTTCTTATAGAATTAAAATTAATATAATCTATTTCCCTTTTAAAAATAAATTCATTTATGTAAAAATAATATTATATAAAAAACTACTAAGCATAAACTTAGTAGTTAATTATCCCATTTTCGGGTGTTTTACTGGTGGAGATGATTTACCACAATCATACCCACTATTTTATTTTGCCTTTTCAAAATAATTTTTATACCCTTGAATAATACAAAAATGTAGTTTTATTGCTATTAGAACCATCATTTTTATATTAAACACACCATTTATATTTAAATATGTTCTAAATATAAATAGTTATTTATTTTTTAATTTTATGTATTTATATTCACCTAATTTCCTACAGTTAATTACTTTATTAACAAATAAATCAAGTATTAAATCCTACTGTATTCTATGAATATGTTTTTCTAATTTTCCCTTGAAATTATCTTAATTTTTATTCCTAATTACAGTATATAATTCAGATATATATCTACTTTTGGTTTTTAACTTATTAACAGTATTATGTATTTATATAAAATGTATTATTCAAAAACCAAACCATAAAATTGGTTATTTTTCTCATTATGTAATTCTTTAATTATATCTTCTAAGTGATTACAAAGTTCAAAATCAATTTGATACCCTACGCTAAAATTATTTTCTTTTTTTTTATCCTTAAAGCTATCCATTATATCCTTATTTAACTTATCGTCAAAAGAATTCCATAATAATACATCTATTTCTTGATTATAATCTCTATTATCTTGATATGCTGGTATTGTCAAATTACTACTTCCAATCAATGCAACAACTGGTCTAGAGTCTTTAATTTTAATTGCTATTTTTTTATGATACTGTATATATCCATATTCATTTTGTTTCTTTAATAAAAAAGTAATTTCAACATTCTTTAATTTACTTTTTAATTTGTAACATACATCAAAAAACTTAGCAATTTCAGGTTTTGCAGATGTTCCATTATTATAATAATTTTGATATACATTATCATATAGTTCATCTATTACATTTTCTTCGTTCAGATTACTATATTTACCATCAGCTTTACAACCTACTATGATTATTTCTTTTTTTTCAATTCCTTCGAATCCCTGTTCTATATTACTTATAAAATCTTTATCATCTATTATAGAATCTGATATATATCCATATGCTAATATTAATGTATCACCTTTACACTTTATTACATTATTTATTGCTTTATTATATAAACTTTTACTACCATCTCTATTTAATATTTTAATTTTCATTAATACTCCTCTTTCATTACTTGATAATATCAAATTTTATTTTTTCAGTTTCCCTTTTTTTTATTATTTGTTGTATATTTTCATCTCCATAATATTTTGATTCTTTTAATTTATTTACATCTATAGTTAATATTTTTAAATTGTTATTTTCTATAATTCTCTCAATTAATTTTTCATGTATAATTCTTTTTCGATTAATATCTTTCTCTGTAAAATATTCTTTATAAATATCAAAATCTTCATTATATTTTTCCATATAATCTGTAAATTTTTTTCTATCAATAGTTATAATGCTTAGCAATCCAAATTTTTTTAAAATTTCTATTTCTCTCATTTTCACATTACTTAGTTTTATGTCTATATTTTTTTCAACTTTACAATATTCACCTTGTAATATATCTATGTTTTTGTTTTCATCAAATATTTTCATTATTATTTCTTTAATCTTTTTTTGTTGACAATTTAAATCTTTTTTATAACTCTCTATTTCTAAATAATAATCAATTATTTTTTTAGGATATTTATATTTTTCAGATAAATATTCTTTATTTAGTTGATAATTATTTTCTTTCTTAGATAGTAAACTTATTTTTCTTTTATTATTTTTCATTAATTAATCATCCTATTCTTTTTAATAAAATAAAAAAGACATCAATATAATTACTTATGTCGATGTCCTTTTCTGTGTATTTTACTGGTGGAGATGAGGGGAGTCGAACCCCTGTCCGCAAGCCCATTCCTCGCTGC
>OOCW01001333.1_pt1 | contig 17846 bp, 22 predicted proteins | sample 1671201 | NCBI WGS metagenome assembly OOCW01 (sample SAMN06348132, study PRJEB24527) | human gut metagenome | biome: human gut; feature: ankylosing spondylitis patient; material: feces | host: Homo sapiens | place: China | collected 2015-10
AAGCAGCAGATTTACAGTCTGTCCCCATTGGCCACTCGGGAACACGCCCATATTCAATTCGCAGTCTCACAGACTGCCTGTATATATTACCACTGGGGCAAGGGTTTGTCAATGTTTTTTGAGGAAATTTTCTTGCAGGGGACGGAAGTAAGCGAAAAGCCCCGGGATCAAGGCGTCCCGGAGCGTATCAGAGCTAGTGACAGGAACGGAACACGTTCCGACACTTTTCGGAAGGAAAAATGCACAAAAAACATACCTTGAAAATGTTCAGGACGCTAAATTATTTCGGAATCCGAAAAAAGTATTGATGTATCCCAAACAGCGTGTTATTCTGTAGACAGTGCTTATTTCATAATCCGAAATAAGCGAAGACAATGGGGTCTGAAAGGAATCACAGCCATGAAAAAATCCAGCCTGCGGACAGTAAAGGAGAAGAACCGCCGCCTGATTTTGCGGGCACTGCTCACCGAGGGCGGGCTCTCCCGGATCGAACTGGCAAAACAGACAGGCCTTTCTCCCAGCACCATCACGGCGCTGGTGGGAGAACTGCTGGCAGAGGGCGTCGTGCAGGAGAGCGGCCTGCGTGCCGCAACGGCAGGGCGCAGCCGTGCCGGACTGACCATCTGTCCGGACTACGGCAGGGTCGTTGTGGTGGATATCGGCCGCAGCCATGCGGTTTTATATCTCTACGACATGGCTTTGCAGTGTGTGTTCCACACGGTGCTGCCCGACCACGGCGGGGATGGAAACGAGCTGCTGACTTCGATCTCTGATGCGATCTTTCAGGGCTTTTCCATGGAGGAGCTCCACGCAGGCAAGATGAAGAGCATCGGGCTGCTGTTTCAGGACGACACCGAGATCAGCGAGTTCCGCGTGATGTACTCCACCGGTTATACCGCGGCGACCATTTCTCTGCGGGAGGCGCTGTTTACCCAGTTCAAAGTGCCGATCGTGGAGGAATACAGCCGGGTCTATACCGTGAGCCGTGCACTGGCAGAGGCCGGCAAGTCGGTAGGTTCCAACTATGCACACATCGACCTTGGCGACCGGGCCGTGGTGCAGATCGTGCAGAAGGAACAGCCGGTGGCACTGCGCAGCGAGGGACAGGCAGACATCACCGGTCTGCTGCTGCCCGAAGGCGGCTCTCTGCTGGAGCTGGCGCAGAACTTTGAAGCTGCACCGCCCGCTCAGCAGGCGGCAGCGCTGAAAAACACGCAAAGCCCGGTGAGCTGCTTTACGGTACGGCTGAGCAATGTGGCGCGGATGCTCTGCTCGCTGTTCGTGATCGAGAAGCTGTATCTCTCCGGCCCGGCGGCTGCAAGCCCGGCGTTCATGCGCGGGGTGGTGCAGAAGCTGAAAAGCCCGGAGATGCGTCCGGTGGTGCTGAACCCGGATCCTGTCCATACGCCTGCCTTTATGGCAACGGATCTGCGTCAGAGCCTGCTGTGCAGCACGGACGCCTGAAAATGAAACTTGCCGTGGTTTACGGTGAGAATAAAGGGGGCTTGCCCCCGCAAAAAAAGGAGCAGAACTATGTTACAAGGCATTCTGATCGTTGTGGCATTCCTGGTCGTCGCGGCATTGATGATGACCAAGAAGATCCCTACTCTGCTGGCGCTTCCTTTGATGGCTGTCGTCATCTGCATCATCGCCGGTGTGCCGATGTTCGGCAAAAACGCGGACGGCGCAGAGATCGGCTGGCTGACCACTGTGTTTGAAGCCGGCACCGTCCGTATGGGCAGCGCCATCATGGCAACCATCTTTGGTGCATGGCTGGGTCAGCTGATGAACAAGACCGGCGTCACCGAGAACATCATCAAAAAGAGCGCTGAGCTGGGCGGCGACCGTCCGCTGGTAGTCACCCTGATTATGGTTGTGGCCACCGCTGTCCTGTTCACCACCCTGAGCGGTCTGGGCTCCATCATCATGGTAGGCTCCATCGTGCTGCCTATCCTCATCTCTGTCGGCGTGCCTGCTGCAAGCGCAGCCTGCATCTTCCTGATGGCATTCACCACCGGCCTTGCCTGCAACATTGCAAACTGGAAGAGTTTTGCAAGCATCTTCTCGCTGGACATCGCCGACATTCAGGGCTTTGAAATCTACCTGATGGCAGCGACTGCCATCGCCACCCTCATCATGGTCATCGTGGAGTTCAAGCGCAACGGCATCAAGTTTGCATTCTCCGCTCCCGTGGACAACACAAAGCCCACAAAGCAGCTCACCGGCGTGCGCGGCGGTCTGGCTATGATCACCCCGCTGATCCCCATCGTGCTGGTCGCCTTCCTGAAAGTGCCTGTCACGCCTGCATTCACTGTTGGCATCATCTGGTGCCTGCTCTTCACCTCGCAGAGCTTCAGCAAGGCCATGAACCAGATGACCAAGACCTGCTACGACGGCATCACCGATGCAGGCCCCGCCGTCATCCTGATGGTCGGCATCGGCATCCTGTTCCTGGCTGTCACCAACGCAAGCGTCAAGGAAGTTCTGAACCCGCTGCTGCTGGCCATCGTTCCCACCAGCCGCGTGCCCTACATCATCTTCTTCGCTATTCTGGCACCTCTGGCGCTGTACCGCGGCCCCATGAACATGTTCGGCCTCGGCTCCGGCATCGCAGCGCTGATCATTGGTCTGGGCACCCTGAACCCGCTGGCTGTCATGGCTGCCTTCCTGGCGGCTGAGCGCATCCAGTGCGGCGGCGACCCCACCAACACCCAGAACGTCTGGACCGCAAACTTCTGCGAAGTGGACGTGAACACCTGCACCAAGAAGATGCTGCCGTATCTGTGGGCAGTGTCCATCGTCGGCGTCATTCTGGGCGCGATGCTCTACTTCTGAGTTGTTTTCTCCCCCGCAAACCGTCTTGCAGCGGGCTGTGCTGCACGCAGCCTGCTGCATGGGCGGTCCGAGTATCCCGCGCGTTTGTCGTTCCATCTTCGCGAGATGCTGGGACCGCCCATTCTTATATCCGGATCTGCCCGGGCTCGAAAAGCAGCAAAGAAAAAGGAAAAACAGGAGGTTTTTGCTTTATGAAAGTCCGTATCGGAATTGATGTTGGTGGCACCTTCACCGATGCCGTTGCCATTGATAACGAGACCTTTGAGGTCGTTGGAAGCGTAAAGGTTCCCACCACCCATACCGCCGCCGAGGGCGTTGCTGCCGGCATCGTACAGGTGCTGCACAAGGTCATGGAGCAGTGCGAGATCCGGCCGGAGGATGTCATCTTCATTGCCCATGGTACCACGCAGGCCACCAACGCCCTGCTGGAGGGCGATGTGGCCCCCGTCGGCATCATCACGCTGGGCAGCGGCCTGCAGGGCGCAAAGAGCAAGGGCGATACCACCATGGGGGACATCGAGCTGTCTGAGGGCAAGTACCTGCGCAGCTACAACGAATATGTGGACACCAATACACCGGATCTGGACGGCAGCATCCGCGCGGCTATCCAGAAGCTGCAGGAGCAGGGGGCACAGACCTTTGTTGCCGCCGAGGCCTTCAGCGTGGACGACCCGAAGAACGAGAACCGGGTGGTGGAGATCTGCGGTGAAATGGGCCTGCCTGCCACAGCGACCAACGAGATCTCCAAGCTGTACGGCCTGAAGGTCCGCACCCGCACCGCCGTGATCAACGCCAGCATCATGCCCAAGATGCTGGATGCCGCCACCATGACCGACCAGAGCATCAAAAATGCGGACATCAAGAGCCCGCTGATGGTCATGCGCTGCGATGGCGGTGTGATGACCGTGGACGAGGTACGCAGCCGCCCCATCCTGACCATCCTCTCCGGCCCTGCCGCAGGCGTTGCCGGTGCTTTGATGTACGAAAAGCTGACCGATGGCCTGTTCTTTGAGGTGGGCGGTACCTCTACCGACATCTCCTGCGTCAAGGACGGCAAGGTGATGATCAAGTACGCCGAGGTGGGCGGCCACAAGACCTACCTGAACAGTCTGGACGTGCGCACCGTCGGCATCGGCGGCGGCAGCATGGTGGAGGTGAAGGACGGCAAGGCCTGCGATACCGGCCCCCGCAGCGCCCACATCGCCGGTCTGGACTATGAGGTGTTCACCGATGCCGACAAGATCCAGAACCCCCGTCTGGTGCCCGTGAGCCCCATGCCCGGCGACCCGGAGTACGCCAGCATCGAGTGCGACAACGGCGTCAGGGTCTGCCTGACCATGTCCGGCGCTGCCAACATTGCGGGCTACGTCAAGCCCGGCGATTATGCCTATGGCAATGTGGAAGCCGCCCGCAAGGCGTGGAAGCCGCTGGCAGACAACATGGGCTGCACCGTGGAAGAAGCTGCCCGCAAGGTGCTGGGCTTTGCCGCCGCCAAAAACAGCAGGGTAGCTGCCCAGCTGATGAAGGACTACCACATGGACCCCCAGCACACCGTGTTCGTGGGCGGCGGCGGTGGCGCTGCCAGCGTGGTGCCGCATCTGGCCGAGACCATGCATCACAAGAGCCGTCTGGCAAAGAACGGCCCGGTCATTTCCACCATCGGCGTGGCATTGGCCATGGTGCGTGATATGGTGGAGCGCAGCGTCTCCAACCCCACCGACAATGACATCATCAGTGTGCGCCGGGAGGCCGAGCAGAAGGCCATCCGGAACGGAGCCGCGCCCGGTTCTGTGGAAGTGACCGTGGAGGTGGATACCCAGCGCAACGTGATCCGCGCCATCGCCGTGGGTGCTACCGAGCTGCGCAGCAAGAACCGCAGCGCCGAAAAACTGACCGAGGACAAGCTGCTGGAACTGGCGGCAGAGAACCTGAGCATGGATCCCAAGGCCCTGCATATCGCAGCCAGAAGCGAGAACATGTGCGCGGTGACGGCGGATAAGGTGGAGAAAAAGCTGTTCGGCCTGATGAAAAAGACCTCTCATCCGCTGCGCCTGATCGACGAAGAGGGGGTCATCCGCCTGCAGAAGGCCAACGCCACGGTGCGTCAGGCCGATATCAGCAGCTGGCGTGATGCGGTCGCCTATATGCTGGAAGAGCTGACCGTCTACAACGACGGCGGCACCAACTACCCCAATGTGTACATCGTGCTGGGCAAGCGCATCATCGACCTGTCCGGCATGTCCAGCGAGGAGCAGATCTACAGCCTTGCCAATGTGGAGCTGAACGGCTACGATGCCAAAACTCCGGTCATTGTGGCTGCGACCCTGCGCATCGATTCCTGACCGACAAAAGGAGGCTGCCATGTCGTCTTATGCACTGCCTTTCCCCGGCCGTGATCTGGCGGAAAAAGAGCTTTCCTATGACCCATGCTGCCCCCGCATCCCGGAGGCAGACCGCGCCCGCATCGTGGATGCCGCGTGGGAAAAAGGCTGCTCCGCGGCAAGGGATGTCTTTGCACAAAGCGGCGGCAGTGCAGACTTTTTTGCCATCTGCAAGGCAAACGGGCTGACGGTGGTGGAGCGGGATATCGACTTTGTTTCCGGCAACCAGCGCTATTTCAGCGACTATGTGGCGGGCAAAAACTGCGTCACCCTCTATCTCAGATCGGTGGACCTGTGGGCGCAGCAGAACAAAATGACCCGCATGGAAGCGGAGAACCTGATCCTCAGCCATGAATATTATCACTTTCTGGAGTGGAACAAGCTGGGCCTGACCAGCCGGGACTATCAGGTGCCCATGATCAGCATCGGCCCGCTCCGTCTGGGCAAAACCGGCATCCGTGCCCTTTCCGAGATCGGCGCACACGGCTTTGCCCATACCTATCATCAATTGTTGGAGGCGCAACATGGAAAGCATTGAATATCTGGGCAGGCAGCTGCCCCTTCTGGGCCACTATGATACTGTTGTGGTGGGCGGCGGTGCTGCCGGTGCCGCAGCCGGCATCCGCTGCGCCATCGACGGGCAGAAGGTCCTGCTGGTGGAAAAGGGGGCGTTTCTGGGCGGCACGGCTTCCCGTGCGCTGGTGTGCCCCATGATGCCCACCTATGTGGAACATCTGGAGGTGCTGCACAGGGTAGAGGAGACCCTGAACAGGCACGGTGTCACCACCCGTGACGGCATTACCACAATGATCTGGTTTGCACCGGATCAGCTCAGCGATGCTTTTGAGGAATTGTATGTCAGCAACGGCGGCAGGCTGCTGTATGACGCCACACTGGTGGATGCTGTGTGCGAGGACAAGCACATCCGGTACATCGTGGTGATGACCGTGAACGGTCTGCAGGCCATTGCAGCCGGAAACTTTGTGGATGCTACCGGTGATGCTGTGCTCACCCGCATGGCTGGCGTGCCCACCAGCTCCGGCGATGAGAACGGGGACAATCAGGTCAGCAGTCTGCGCTTTATCATGGGCGGCATCGACGTGGAAAAATACCGCGAATATGTGCTGTCTCTGCACGACGAATTTTCTCCCCTCAAGACCGGCTATTTCTTCGAGTCTGCCATGGTGGCAGGCCGCAGCTTCAAGCTGGAGCCCATCTTCCGCGAGGGTGTAGCCGAGGGCCTGCTCACCGAGGAGGACCTGCGCTATTACCAGTGCTTCAGCCTGCCCAATAAGCCCGGCTGCATGGCCTTCAACTGCCCGCATCTCCCCAGCCTGAAGCAGAACACCGATGCACTGGCCCGCTCTGCCGCCATTGCAGAGGGACACGAGAAGATCGGCCGTCTGGTGCGTTTTCTGCAGGCAAAGATGCCGGGCTTTGCGCACAGCTATCTGCTGCAGACAGCGGACATGCTGGGCGTGCGCGAGAGCTGGCGGCTCAAGGGCAACTACCTGCTGACCGAGGAGGACTACACCCGGCAGGCGCGCTTCCCGGATGGTCTGGTCAAGGGGGACTGGTACATTGATGTGCACTCCAACAAAAAGGGACTGTTCCACCAGAACACCTACCAGCACGGGGATTACTACGAGATCCCTTACCGCAGCATGGTCACAGACGAAGCCGAGAACCTGATCGTGGCGGGCCGCTGCATTTCCACCACCTTCCTGATGCAGGCCAGTGTCCGCATCCTGCCCACGGTCATTGACATGGGCGATGTGGCGGGTAGCGCCTGCACGCTGGCACACGCCACCGGTCAGCCGCTGTGCAGACTGGATGGCAGCAAGCTGCGCCGGTTTGAACCGACCCCATTGCCGCAAAAGTGAAAGCGCCGGGTGTGCCCGTCTTTGCCGAAGGGCTGAAAGTGCGTGCCGTGCAGCTGCACAATGACATAAAAATCCCACCAGATGACGATCTTCGCCGTTTCTGGTGGGATTTTCTTGTGGGGAGCTGTCGCACTTTCCGGGCGTTTCACAACGCATAGAAAAGCAAAAATCCCACGATACACGCCGCCGTTCTGACGGTATATCGCAGGATTTTTCTTGGAGCTGGTGACAGGAGTTGAACCTGCAACCCACTGATTACAAATCAAATTTATTTGACGTTTTAACGTGAATAATTATCAATTTGTTAGCTTTCTGTTAGATTATGCATCCCATGCCCAAACGCTGAAGCTTATGTAAAAATAGCACATTCTATGCCTTTTTACAAGTCGCTTATCTTCCGCATTACGAGCTCATACTCTTTCGGGTACACCAGCTTTATTGCCTTCATGTGCTCGTCAAGCACCTGCATCAGACCGCCGAAAGGAACGGAGCTGGCAGCCGTCACAAAGTCGCTTTGCGGTTCCGCTGCCGTGGAGTACGCCGCCGCATAAGTCGCAGGCGGCAATGACTGGATCTGCGTTTCAGGTGCGTGTGCTTCTTCCAGCTCGTCCCGCACAGTGCAGAGGGCAGCAAGTTTGTTGACGCTCTGCCAGCTGGTTTCCTCGCACTTGAGCTTGCGGATGTGCTCATTGATCTCGTCAATGTCCATGCCTGCCGCCCCCTTTCTTATGCGTTGCGTAAGATGTCTGCCGCCCGCTTGTAGGCGTCACGCTCTGCACCGGTGGCTTCCTGCATCATGTCCTCGATGTCGGAGATCATGCGCTCACGGCCATCCGTGCGGGAGTAGTGCCCGCGCACATAGTGACGGCCACGGTTGGCATAGCTGTTGCCCCGGTTGTAACCGCTTTCGGCATCGCGGCCGAAAGTCCCGCGCATGTCAGCTTCCCACTCGCCCGCACGGCTGTACTCGCCGCCCTCGCAGTAGTCCTCGATGCGGTGGATGTCCAGAATGATATCCACGATCTCGCCGATCATCTCGATATCACCTGGGGAACGGTTCTTTTTGTCGGTCAGCTCCATGAGCTCGTCGCACATCTCATCCTTCAGGTGATTCAGTTTATCCAGCATGACTTTATCTCCTTTCTTATGCTACCCGCTCAACGATCAGATTGCTGTTTGCAATGCTGACTGCCTGCGTACTGGTGTTTTTGACCGCCACGGTCACGCAACAGCCGCGCGGTACCTCGATGAACGCAGCCACGAAAACATTGAAATAATTTTCGACTGCCGCCGGGGTGACAATGGCGGTCGCGCTGGTCAGCGACTCACCGCCGACAGCCAGCGCCACGGAAATGGGTCCCACAGTGCCGCCGGTGGGAATGGCGATATTGCCGCCAAAGCTTACCTTGAAACGGGCCCGGCACTGCCCGCTGGTCAGACCGCGCAAGGTCACAAGGCCGCTTCCCTCACGGTGCACAATGAACGCAGGCGCTTTCACCGCGGTCTCGGTCAGGGGAAGGTTTTCACCCGCTGCCACGCTGACGGTGTTAGAATTGCTAAACTCAGCCATTTTATCGGCTCCTTTCATAATAAAAACGCCGGGACTGCTGCCCCGGCGTTCTGGTTTGCAAAATCAGCTCAGGGGCTGAACATTTTGATGTGGGCATTTCCATTTTGGAAACAACCACTCAAAAAGCTGTCGTGATTCGGTTATGCGCAGCTGCCGCAGCCGCAACCGGTGCCGCAGTTACCGTACTGGTAAGGTGCAGGAACCTGGAATGCGGGCACGGGGCGCGGATTGTAGTAGGCCAGCTGACCGCTCATGTAGGCCTTGAGCGTTTCGTTCTGGGCTGCCTGAGATGCCGCAAGCTGTGCTGCGAACAGCTGCTGACCCTGCTCAGCGATCTTTGCGTCCTTTGCCTCGATGCGCTGTGCGGTCAGGGCGTCAAGGATGGCGCGGGCGTTCTGGTTCTGGTTGTCGATGATGTCCCGGGTGGTGTTCTGCACCGTGTTCCGGGTCTCGCAGGCCTGAGTAGCCATGTTGTAGTTCACGCCCTGAATGGCAGAGCGATTCTCGCAGCAGCACTCCTGCTGCTGCATCTGCATGGCAAACAGCTGCTGCATGAACGCCGCCTGCTGGTTTGCGCGGCTGATCTCTGCGGACATAAAGCCGTTGTTTACGGTCTGCTGCACGCCGTTGACAAGCTGCGCCTGCTGGTAGAAGCCATCACACATGCCGTTGTTGATACCATCCATCTTGCGCTCGATGTTGGCAAAATCGGAGGTCAGGACGTAACCGTCAACGACACCGGCACCGGTGTTGCCATTGCCGCCCCAGTTGCCGCCCCAGCCGCCGCAGAAGGCGAACAGGAACAGGATGATGATCCACCATGCGCCATCATTGCCAAAGCCAAAGCCGTTGCCGCCGTTGGTGTTTGCGGGCTGAACAGGCATGGTCAGAACCGCAGAATCGGAAGAAAGAGACATTTTTGTACTCCTTTCGTGTGTTTTGAATGATTTTTATGCTTGAACCGTGGCCACGGTTACGACTTAATGGAGGAACTGCTGAAACTGCTGCGCCATCGCCTGCAGCTGGTTCAGCTGGTTTTGTGACATTTTGCCGGATTGCAGCAGCTTTTGCACCTCTGCTTTCGGGTCGCCCTGAAAGCTGGCCTTGAACTGCTGAAACTGCTGCATCATCTGTCCGAACTGGCCCATAGGGCCGGACATGGCAGGCATACCGCCGCTCAGAATGTTAAAAAGAGGGTTTGCCATACTTATTTGACCTCCGTTTCAGGCTTTGTGGGCTCTTGCTTTTCCAGCGCCGCACAGCGGGCTGCCAGAGCGTCAAACTCTGCTCTGGTGACAAACTCCCCGCCGGGCTGCTGCGCCGTCTGAGGGGGCATTTTTGTCGCCGTGGTGCGTTCCTTGTAGTCAAAGACGCGGAGAGGCAGCGGCATCCCGCTGGCGTCGGTGCTCTTGATGTAAAAAGCGCTGTTTTCGCTGTCCATCAGCAGTACGCTGTTGCCTGCGGCGACCATATAGGCTTTTGCGCCCTCTTCTCCCTGCACCCAGATGATGGATGGCGTAGCCTGTGCTGTCTGTGCTGTCGGCTGCTGCATCATGGGAGACTGATAGCCCACTCCCTGCCTGAGTTGAGCGAGGTTGTCTGGCATTGGCTGGCCGTAGTATGTCGGCATCTGATACGCATACGGATTGTAAGGCATCGTTTACTCCTCCTTATACCAGTAGTAAATCGGGCATTCTGCGCCGCTGTCCCAGTTGTCCCACCACGCACCGTCGATCACGGTCAGGACGTGGCCGGAGCAGCCCAGTACATACACGCCGCGCGGGTACTCCCGGGCAAAATCTGCCACGGTGTAACAGGTGGTGCAGTCCGCCTCCACCAAACGGCGCTTGAACCCGCGTTTTTGAAGGTATGCGCCCCATGTGCGGTTGGCGCTGGGCATATCGCCGAGGGCGTAGCCGGTGAGCGTCAGCGCAATATACGCCTGCTCCCAGCTCTGACCGGTGGCCGCAGCTACCGCCCGCACTGCGCAGTCCCCGACGCTGCTCCCGCGCGGGTTTGGGTTAAACCTGTGCCACATGGCACCCCCTCCCTTTGCGCCCAGTGTACTTTTTTAAATCGCAGGGAGAGACAACGAACGCACAACGAAGGACAAAAAAAGAAAAGCGCCCACACAGCACAGGGCTGTATGGGCGCTCAAACATTTGCACGCAATGCGTATAAAATTTTTAAAAAAGCCTTGACAAATACACGCAATGCGTGTATAATAAAGACGATGAAAGACACCACACAATGGAGGTAACAATTATGAAAAAACTCACTGCTGACGAGTTCGCAACCAAGGTTATGGCCACCGGTACCGAGCTTGAGGTCGATGAGCTTCGCACCCAGTCCCTGCGGAAGTACGATCGAGAATGGTCCGAAGAAGAGATCCCGGACGATGAGCAAGCCGTCGTGCTTGACATCTACGCCCACATCAACGTGCACGATGGGGATGTCAAGACTGAAGATCTGAGTGCATCCGATTATATGCTGACCGCGGAAATGCAGCTGACGCAGCAGCAGGCGGATGCCCTGTACAATGGCGACCCGGAGATCGAGCAGATCGAGCGCCAGATCATCATGGAGGAAATTTATCCGCAATACGAAGCTTTCTTGGAAAGCATGCAGTAAACAAAAAAGTCCCCCAGACGGCGCGCGAACACCGACTAGGGGACTTTAGTGAAAGACACCTCACACGGAGGTATCTATACTATACAACAACACATATCAAAAATCCATAGGAGGCCGATTATGTACACAGCTGAACTTTTTTCAATGGCAAACGATCCAAAGGCGGTAAAAGAGGTGTTCTTAAATAACGTCACCCTCAGCATCCCGGAAGATGCCGCCGGGTGCATAGATCTGGACGCTGAAAAACGGCGCCTTGCCCAGATCTGGGATGTTGCGCACATGACCATGAAAGAAATCGTTGACGCTTCCGGCTTGTCGCAGACCGCTTTTGCAAAGCAGGCGGGCGTCCCGCGGCGCACTGTGCAGGACTGGTGCGGTGAAAAGCGTGCGTGCCCGGCGTATGTCAGATTCCTGTTGGCCGAGCACTATGGGCTGCTGTGAGGAGGCGGTTCAGATGAAAGACGATCTGACCGGCCGGGTATTCGGCTTTTGGGAAGTCATCGGCCCTTCCGAAAAGCCTTACTACTACACTTGCCGATGCCTGAAGTGCGGCACCGTGAAAAGTGTCTACAAAAGTACATTGCTGCTTGGCAAAAGCTCTATGTGCCTGAAGTGCGCAAAATCCGGGCCGTGCCCGGGCAAGACGGCCGCTTTTATTAAAACAGCTCAGGAGCGCTATCTGGGCCAAGTGGTCAACGGGTGGAAGATCATCGAAATCCTACCCCCTCGAAAGCCAGAGGTCTCCATGCGGTGCAAAGCAGTCTGCCCGCAGTGCGGAAAAATCGTTGAAGTCAGACTTTCAAGCATAACGCGACACGCTAATCCGATACTTCGGTGCTCCAACTGCAACCGTGACATAAAGAAGAAGTCCGACGCAATCCACAGCACCGCATGGGCTGACGGTTCCAGCCTTGTTTCCGTCAAAAGCCGCATGAGTGGAGCAACCAACCGGAACTCAACCACGGGTGCAAACGGCGTTTCCCGTCTGGCAGATGGCCGGTATAGGGCATACATCAACTTCAAGCGAAAGCAGGTCTTTCTCGGCAAATTTTCAGCTCTTGAGGATGCCGTGGCGGCTCGTAAAGCTGCAGAGCAGCTCATATATGGCGAGTACCTTGACCAGCATGCCGGATGGGAAGAAGAGCTAAAAGAAAAGCTGAAAGAGCTGAAAGACAAAAAATAGCAAAACCCCCGATGCTCCAAACGGAACACCGGGGGTTTTGTGCTGCCAAAACGGCAAAGTCTAAAATCAAGAGCGGGACTGCCCACAGGCAATGCCGCTCTCTACAAAGGCCGCAGCCTTTCAAATATCCGCCCTAATGCGCTTCTTCGAGAGGCTGGGAGGATTTATTGAGATAATTATACCACAATCCGTGCAAAAAGAAAAGCGGCAGACCCGAAAGCCTGCCGCTTCAATGCGTTTCGTGAGAAATCACACCCAATTAGGATTATGATATCACACATCCAGCACTTTATCAATAATTTTCAGCCTATTGCCGATTGATGTCCGACAATACGGCACACGCGCTGCAATATCAACTTGGCATAGCTGGTCAACGTACCGCAACCGGGCAATCTTCCGGTCATACCTCCCAAGCGGCGCACGTTTTATCACAGCTTTTATCTGTTCTGCATTAAGCCCTTGCAACGCTGGCGGAAAGACTATGCGAGCCGCCGCCACAGGTAGCACCGATCCAGAAAGGCTGCGGCAGCTGTCCGGCGTTGCGCACCATAGTGCCAAGCACGGTAAACTGGTGACGTTTTGTCACCATTTTCGTGACGTGCCGAAATTGCTCTTGTGCGGCGTACATTTTGTTAGTGTCAGCAAAACGCTCGTATGTAGTGCTTGCCATGATATCCTCCTTACTCCGTAATTTTCTCAGCGTTCGCCTTGTCCTCAGCATCCAGCGCATCGTAGTACGCCTGCGCCAGAGCTTCCACCTCTGCGATGTCGTCCTCCGTCAGCAGGCCGCTGTCCAGATGGGTATACGCTTTATCCAGCCAGTATGCCACGTCGCGTCCTGCGGCAATCTCGCGCTTGATGGAGCGCAGGGTCAGGTCATGCCGTGCTTTACTTTTGATAGCCATGTGTACCTCTTTAGTTAATTACTTTAATTCAAATGGTGTAACTTCGTTAGTTTCATCTGTCGCATTTGAAATCTTATCTTCTGCAATAAGCGACGAAATTACGTGCCCTCTCCAATAATTCTTTGTTGCACTACCTCCCTGTGAAAATACCGCTTTTCGGATTCCACCGCATTTTTCAATGATAAGCGAGAATGGCATATCTCTATTTGGATTAGTAGAACGCATTTGCAAATCCAACCCGTCAAATTTGCATCCAATAAAAGAAAAAGATGCCCCATGATAAATGTTTAAATCAGAATATGGATAAACATTGTCATGCCACTGTACACCTGCTGTACTCTCAGAATTTCTAAAAATACAGTTTTTGAAAGTTACAGTTTGATTAAAACTTCCACCGCACCCAACAACAGGGATATTATGATACTGTCCTTTAGGTGTACCTTTCCAGTCAAAAATACAATTTTCAATCAAAATATTTTGGTCTGAATTTGCTTCAATATGGAATAAATAGCGTGTATTCATTCCTTTTAATGTAAATCCTTTCAAACCAGAAGCCCATTTTCTTGAAGCCTTTCTTCCGTTAAAATGAAATAAACACATGTCAGAACGAATTTTTTCTGTATAGGTTTCGCTTGTAAATCCAGTGAATCCATCCCATTCTAATACTGTAAGTTCCGGGTGCTCTATATCTTCTGATTCGATATAAATATGGTCTTTAACATTGACACCTTTATAACTTCCAGTTGTAATGTCTCCTGCATATTTTTCTTGCAAATCTGTATATGTTCCTTTTGCAACAATAATTTTATACGGCTTTTCAGCGGAACTATCTATAATTGATTCATTCGCATGGAAAATTGAAGCGTATGGCTTTTCTTTAGAACCATCTCCCGTGATATCAGAACCACTTTTTGAAACATACAACTTAATAGGTTCTATGCCTTTAATTTCTGAAATATCCGATTTCACATTTACAATATCGTCTTTAATTTCTGAAATATCCGTAATATTTTTACCACTAATTGACATCGAAACAGAAAGACGTATCGTATCGTTGGTTCCGGATTGTTCAAAAGTCGCATTACCAGCACTATTCGTTCGTGTTGGTGGTGTTGATAAAATGTAATCATCTTCATACACATTCATGTATCCTGTAAAAGCATATGAAAAACTTCTTGTAAGACAATAAATGTGAAGATAATAATTTACATCTTTGTAAATCATTCCATTTAAATCAAAAGAAAAATTGACAAACGTTGAGTTGTTCACCCATTCATAATTGGTTGTTGCAGACGCAATAATAGTTTTTCCATCATTTTGAAGAAGCTCACAATGAAAATCATTGCTACTATCCACATATGCATTATTTACAAAACAACTAAAAGAAATTGATTTGATATTACAATTAACTTTTGATGTAAACGGAAACCAAACATGCCGAAAAGAAATAGATTTATTCCACTTGTCTGTTGTTGCGGTTATCTTTTTTTCAAACTCATATATAAGATTGGAGCTACCTAAATCTTCCTTTAGCTGATTTTCTACCCCCTTTGCCCGGGTGGCTTCTGCAACAAGGTCATTCCCTACGTCCTGGATCGCGTCACCTGTGGCTTTTGCGTCAGCGGCTTCGCCCTCGTGGGTGAGGGTGGGGTCTAGTGCTACGGCAGGGCCAGTCTCACCTTTAGGGCCTTGAGGGCCGGTATCACCCTTTTCGCCCTGTGGCCCCTGTGCACCACGAGGACCAGTCTCACCCTGCGGGCCGACCGGGCCGATGGGGCCAGGATCGCCCTTGTCACCTTTCTCGCCTTTGAAGTCACCGCTTGCAATGCCGTCCTTCAGTTCCTGCAGGCTGCCAGCGGCTTCCTGAGCACTCTGGCTGGCATTTCCAGCACTGGTGGCAGCAGCACCGGCATACGTATCAGCCTGCTCTGCAGCGGTGTGCACGGCATCCACCAGCTGCTGCCATGCAGGAGTGCCCGGTTCCGGCTCTGTGCCGTCCTCCGTGCCGCTGTTGGCGCTGACACGATACCGCAGGTCTGCGCTGGTGACGGTCTTGGTGCCGTCGCTGCCCTCAAAGGTAATACAGCCATTGCCGGGCTGTGCGGTCACGCTGGCGGGCACATCCACATAGCCGTCCACCACCAGCGAGGATGCCGGGTCTTTGCCGTCCGGCACGTGCCAGAAGCAGCGGATAGCCAGCCCTTCCCACTCGCCGGAAGCGGTGACGGCAAGGCGGTACACGCCCCGGTTTTTGGTGTAGCCAAAGCGCACCAGCTGCTCATAGCCTGGCACTTTGACGACGCCATTGGATGCAAGAGATACGCTTTGCTCGATCATGCTTTACTCCTTGTTGATGGTAGGCTTCTTTTCTGCCAGTGCCTTTTTCATCATGCTGACGGCCTTTTCGATCACACTGTCCAGCACTTCATCGGTGATAAAAGGCTTCAGCCAGTCCGGCAGTGCGCCGCGCAGCGCGGCAAAGACCTGTGCCTTTTTCTTTGCGCCCTGACCGCTGCCCATGATGCTGTCCTCGGCGATGGTCACGAGCTCCAGCGCCCAGTCCTTGACGTACTGCTTGTACCCCAGCCGGATGGCACCAACGGCCAGCGCGGCAAAGCCAATAAACATCAGTACCAGTGCGATGGGTGCGGGGATAAAGTTAAGAATTGCTTCCATGTTTTGTTACTCCTTCCATGAGGTAATTATCGATTTTTTCCTTGCTGGCCTGCATAGCGGGCACGTTGTTTCCGGTCAGCTGCGCTTCCAGCAGGGCACGAACGGCTTCAAGCGTCAGGCGGTTTACTTCGTCGATTTCCCCGAAGCGGGACAAATCGCGCCCAAGCGCCAAAGAATGTTGCGCATAGCCCGTTTCTAGCGTTTGCAAGCGCTTGTCCATCTCGTCAAGCCGCTTGTTCTGCGCATCGTCGGGGGCCTGCGCCTTTTTGATGTACTTGTGGATGATGTCCAGCACCTTGTCGATGGTGATGACAGCAGCGCACAGGCTGCCCAGAATGCCCAGCACCCACAGTAAAGCTTCTTTTTCGGTCATGTACCCTCCCGGAGACGGGTCAGACCCTTCTTGCGGATGATTTTCGGGTAGTTGATAGTGGTCACATTGAGGTCAACGTTGCCACTGATGCCAGGCACGCTGCCCTTGCTGGTGTGCTGGTGGGCATTGTACTTGAAATCCACCTTCGGGGTCTTGCCGGTGTAGTCGGCAAGCCAGACGTCCCACCGAGAGGACAGCCGAGCCATGTCCAGCTCGTACTTGTAACCGGTGTAGGTGTAGAGCTGGGCGTAGAACCCCATCTTTTCCACCTGTTCCAGCGCGTAGGCGGTGAGGTTGGTGAGGTCGAGGGTGCTCATGGGCTTGAGCTCATTTTCCTCCACGTCCACCGCCACCGGAAGGGTCAGCTCCTTGCCGTAGACCGCCTGCCGCACAAGGGCAAGCTCTGCATCGGCCATCGCTTCGCTGGTGGCGTAGGTGTAGTAGTACACGCCCACGTCCAGCCCGGCAGCTTTGGCGCTGCGGTAATTGTCCTCAAAGGTGGGTTCGATGTACAGGCCGTCTGCCCGCTTGGAGAGCTTGCGGTTGGTGCTCACCGTCTTGAGCATCGCTCCCTTGTAGCCTGCCGCTGCCACCTGCGCCCAGTCGATCGCACCCTGATAGCGGCTCACGTCGATGTACCGGTATGGCGGGTCGCCCTCCCAGCCGGTGGCGGCATCCTCAACGGGAGTCTCTCTGGGCGTTTCCGGCGCAGAACTTTCGCTGTCCACGCCGAAGAGCACCTTCACCAGCCCCACCAGAAATTCCAAAAGTTTTTCCATCGCTTACTTCTCCTGTACGATCTCCTCAAAGCCGCTCTTGATAAGAATCGCCTTGACCTTCTCCTTCAGCAGGCGGGGGCAGCGCTCATACAGCGCCTTTGCATCCTCCATCGTCTCAGCAGACATAATTTCCTGCGCCCACAGCATTGCCATCATACGTACCATCCTTTCGATTTTTTGTGTGATTTTATGCATAAACAATCTCGCTCATTTCAAGCAAGCACTGTTTCAACATCTCGTTTTCTTTTTGCAGCGCCGCCACCGTCTCCGGCAGCTTCTCCCGGGCTTCGGCCTTTTTGCGCTCTTCTTCCTGCGCGGCCAGTTCCTCGGCGGTGTAGCGGATGTACTTCTGGATTGGCACTTTCTCAACCCATTCCTCCTGCGCCTGAACGCCGGGGCGGTCAATGATTTTCTGCACGTCCTTGCCACCGTTCGGATACTCGGTCACGGTCTCCCAGTGCCACTGCTCTTCCACGCCCTCTACGGCGGGGTGGGTGACTTCTTCGGTGCTGCCGGTCAGGTAGCCAAGGGTCAGGTCGGGGCTTTCCACGACCGCGCCGGTCTCGTCAAGAATTTTCATAAGTCAAAACCTCCTTTCTCAGGCCACGCGGTGCCAGATGTGCACATAGT
>OOCW01001339.1_pt1 | contig 17803 bp, 22 predicted proteins | sample 1671201 | NCBI WGS metagenome assembly OOCW01 (sample SAMN06348132, study PRJEB24527) | human gut metagenome | biome: human gut; feature: ankylosing spondylitis patient; material: feces | host: Homo sapiens | place: China | collected 2015-10
GATATATAAAGAATTTAAAAGAAAAGTAGTGTAAAAAACTTTACACTAACATTAATTTTAAGGGGGCATTTTTATGAAAATTAATGAATTGTTTAATAGTAAGGAGCTAGTATTTTCTTTTGAGATATTTCCGCCAAAGGTTACATCACCAATTAGTACTATTTATAAGACTTTAGAGGAATTAAAGGATTTAAAACCAGATTTTATTAGTGTAACTTATGGGGCTGGTGGAAGTTTAACTAATAATAGAACAACTGAACTATCCTCAGTTGTAAAAGAAAAATATGGAGTAGAATCAGTGGCACATTTAACATGTATATCATCAACGAAAGAAGAAATAGATATTATCTTAGATGATTTAAAAATGAAAGGTGTAGAAAATATATTAGCTTTAAGAGGAGATATTCCTGTTGGTCAAGATCCTAAGGGAGAATTTAATTATGCATATGAGCTTATATCTCATATAAAAAATAGAGGAGATTTTAATATCTTGGGAGCATGTTATCCAGAGGGACATGTTAAGGGGAGAGATTTTAATGAGGATATGCTGCATTTAAAATTAAAAGAAGAAATGGGGGCAACTCAATTTATTTCTCAATTATTTTTGGATAATAATTATTTTTATAATATGTTAGAGCAAAAAGAGAAATTAGGAATTAAATCACCAATTCAAGCTGGAATTATGCCAGTAGTAAATAAGAATCAAATAGAGAGAATAGCATCTTTATGCGGAGCTCATATTCCAGAAAAGTTTATTAAAATGATGAATAAATATGAACATGATAAAGATGCTTTAAGAGAAGCCGGTATTGCATATGCGGTTGAGCAAATAATAGATTTAGTTTCTAGTGGTGTAGATGGAATTCATTTATATACAATGAATAATTCATATGTAGCAAGAAGAATACATGAAAATATAAATACAATTATAAATTCAATTAATAATAAAAAAGTTGTGTAATATAGGAGGGTAACAATGAATAAAGTAGAAAGTTTTGAATTAGATCACAGAAAGGTTAAAGCTCCATATATAAGGAAGTGTTGTTTATTAAATGGTCCACAAGGAGATTTTGTAACAAAGTTTGATATTAGATTTCTACAACCTAATAAAGAAGCTTTTGGAACTGCTGCAATGCATGGATTAGAGCATTTATTAGCATATAAACTTAGAGATAATTTAGAAGGGATAATAGATTTCTCGCCAATGGGATGTAGAACAGGATTTTATTTAAGTATTTTTGGTGATAGAGAAGCTAGTGATATAAAAATTGCAGTAGAAAATGCATTAAATGAAATTTTAAAAGCTACAGAAGTACCAGCAGCAAATGATATACAATGTGGAAATTATAGAGATTTATCATTGTTTGGTGCTAAAGAATATGCTAAAGAAGCATTAGAAAAAGGTTTTTCTTTAAATATTTATGGTGAATAGTTGAAGTATTATTTATGATATCAAATTTAATATAGTGGTAATAAGCAAGGTTAAGTATTTTTATTACATAATCTTGCTTTGCTTTTTGGGATAATTTTAATGTAAATTTAGTAATATTTAAGTAATAAATATTAAAAAGTAAGGTTAAATGTGATATTACATTAATAATATGGTAAAATGTCTAAAATTGTACTATAATATATTTAAATGTATATTTTAGGGGGATAGCTATGAATATATTATTGGTTGAGGATGAAAGAATCCAACGTGAAGCATTAGCATCTATAATTAAATCAAATTTTGTTGATGTTAGAATATATGAGGCCGCTTCTAAAAAAGAAGCAATGAAAATTATTAACGAAAAAGACATACATTTGTTTTTTATTGATATTCACTTAAAAGATTCATCTGGATTAGAACTTGCAAAAAAAATACGACAACATGAAAATCATTCTTTAACTGGAATAGTATTTGTAACAGGTGAACTTGTACATATTATAGAAGCATTTAAAAATATCCATTGTTATGATTTTATTGTAAAGCCATATAAAGAAAAGGATATCATAAATATTGTTGATGTTTTCTTAAATTCAACTCCATTAAAGAATATAAAAGAAGGAAGGTCTTCTTTTATAGATATCGATTCTACTATATCTATAAAATTGTATCATAATGATATTATCTATATTGAGTATATTGATAAATGTTGTAATATTCATACTATTAATGGTGTATACAATGTTAAAAGAACTTCTTTAGTAAAGCTTTTAAATAAATTAAGTGATGATGATATACTTCAAACACATAGATCGTTTGCTATTAATATGAAATATGTAACTGAAATTGAGAAGACATATGAAAAGGTATGGAGTATTAAATTGAGAGGATGTGATGATGTGGTTTTATTGAGCTACACATATAGACAAGCATTTTTAAGGAGGATTGAATAATGAATATAATGAGTATAGGAATTTCATTTATTGAAATTTTAGCTATATTATTGATTTATAATATACTAATAAATAATAATGTATTTAAGGGAATTTCAAGGATAGGCATACTTTCTATAATAACTTCATTTATATATTCATTATTTACCATAGTATATGATACTGATACATTAATTATTCTTATTGGAGTATTATTTTTAAATTCGATAGTAATAAGTAAATTTGAAGAAAAGGATACAATAGTAACATTTATTGAACTAGTAGTCAGTACTTTACTTGTATTAGGTTTTGAATTGATAATAAGCTTTATAGTATATGTGACAATGGGAAGTGATGATTTAAGTCCAACAACTTATTTAATATTGCTAACATGCATAATGCCTATATTAATTTATTTATTAAGCACAAATAAATTTATAAAAAATATAAAATTTTCAAATCTTTTTTCTAAGTATAAAAGCATAAATATAATAATATTAAATTTATTTGTATTTTTCTTATTTATAAAAGTGTTAATGGGTAATAAATTAATGAACACTAAGATTATTATACCAATTACAATATTAGGATTAATACTTATAGGAATAAATTGTTATTTTTATGTTTATTTATACAAAACCCTTAATGAAAAGAAAAAAAGTGAAATAAAAACTTCTTTTAATCCATTAATAAATGATTTAATGGGTAAGCTTAAAGCAAATGAACATGAGTATAAAAATCATTTAAATACAATTTGGAGCATAGCACAAGTTACAAATCAAGAAGAGATAAAAGAAAAATTGCAAGAATATATATCTAATATAGTTGATGATACTGAAGAATTTTCAATGCTTTTAAATGTAGAAAATACTATAATTAAAGCTGTACTTTATAATAAGGGACAGAGAGCAGAAAAGTTAGGTGTCAAATATACATATAATGTAAAAAGTAATTTAAAGAATATTTCACTTGATAATTCGGAGCTTACAGTAATATTAAGTAATTTATTAAATAATGCTATAGAAGCTACTAGTATGATAAAGAAAAAAGAATTAGAAGTATTTATAGATGAAGATAATAAGTATTATTCTATAAATGTTAAAAATAGAACAGAGGGAGTAAAGTTATCAGATTTATCTAATATTTTTAAAATGGGGTATAGTACTAAAGGAGAAGGTAGAGGTTATGGATTATATAACGTGAAAAATATAGTAGATAAATATAAGGGAAAAATTCAAATATCATTAGATGATGATATTGTAGATATTAAAATATTATTTTATAAGTAATATAAATATCTTACTTAATAGTATATCTATATAAAAATAAATTCATGTGATTAGAATAACATGAAAAGAGCTATGTAAAATTAAATACAAAATTTAATTTTACATAGCTCTTTAAAATACTATTTATCTTCTTTTTTCATTGGTGGAGTTGGCTCACCCCATAGTAAAAGACTATTTGGAGCTGCACATGTAGCTATTTGACCAATGCTTGTAACTGCACACATTAAAGTAGCTAATTTAAATGCTAATTTTTTTTTCATTTTTATAAACCTCCTTAAAAAAATCTATAATTATATATAAAATTATTAGTAAACCACAGTTAATATAGTAATTTGATAAAAATAAGTTTGAAAAAACAAACCAAATTAATAAAGTGAAAGTAACTATGTTTTTAAATTTTATCTTTTTATATTGTGTTTTAATTACTTTACGAAGAGGATTAACAGGATTGAATTTTCTGATAATTATAATACTTAGTAATATTAGCATTAAATGAAGTATAATGTTTATTGGAGGTAGAATATAGGCTAAGTAATATATTACAATAAATGATACATTACTTTGAACTACACAGCTAATAAAAGTCTTGGCATGGCTTCCACCAATAAAAGGTCTTATTAGCATTAATAAAGTTATCATCAATATAAATGCCGGTAACTTGTCTAATAATAATGCAATTAAAACCATAATTATTATTTTAGAGGTCTCACCATAAAAAACTTCTAATCCATATCTTATTTTATCAATTTCATAAATATCAGTTAATCCAACATTTGTAACTATAAAATCTAATTGTTTTTTTATAAATTGATTACTCAAAAGTATACCTCCTTAAGTATTACATAAATAATTATAATATAAATTACACTTAAATTCTATTAAAACCACAAATTTCATTTAAATTAGCATAAAAAGAAGAAAAAATAAAAAAATAAAAGAAAAAAACACGAATATTTTCTTAATATGAATATATTTATCGGAAAAATCAAAAAAAGTAAAAATAATACTTTAGAAAAATGTCAAAATATGATAAAATATGAAAGTAATGTTGGAGGTGGTATAAATACTTACATTTATTGAATTCATAAGTATGCTAATGATATATAATATAATTTTTATTGAAGAAAATAGTAATATAAAAAAATATATTATTTATTCAGTATTAGGAAGTGTAACAGCAACAGGTATATTTATGATTTTTAGCCAATATAGAATAGTTGCATTTATTTTACCTTTTTTAATAGGTATTATTATAGTGAATAAGTTTTATAATAAGAATATTGTCGTTAATATAGTTGAATTAATTATTTCAAGTATGATAATAGTTGTTATTGAACTTATAGTTTCCGTTATGATAATTTTAATATTTGGATATAATGATTTACCATATTGGATATATTTTATAATTCTTTTAGTGTCTATGAGCTCTATTATATATGGATTTCATAGAATTATGAAGTTTAAAAAGCTTAAGGTAGATGATTTTATAGAAAAATATAATTCAGTTGTATTAGTTTGTATTAATGTAATTATTATATTTTTATTTTTTAAAGTGTTATTTCAAAATAAATTTATAGAAGAATTAGAAGTGGTGGAAATTGGAATATTATTTTTGGCTATGATAATTATAAATATATGTTATTTTGTAGGTCTGTATAAAAAAAATAATAAGAAGAAGAAGTCAGAGTTAAAACAAAGTATTAATCCATTAATACAAGATCTTATTGATGAAATGAAAGCTAGTGAACATGAATATAAAAATCATTTAAACATATTATATTGTATGATACAAGTCTGTAAAGAGGACGAGCTAAGAGAGAGGGCAAAAAAGTATATAGGGAATGTTTTTGAAAATAAGAATTTATTAGGTAATCTATCATATATAGATAATACTATTCTAAAGGGTATATTATTAAGCAAAATAAATCAAGCAGAGAAAAATGAGATAAAGTGTACTTATAAAATAGATAGTCAATTAGAAGATATACAATTAGATGATAGTGAGCTTACTGTAGTATTAAGCAATTTATTAAATAATGCAATTGAAGCTGCAAGTAAAAGTGAAAAAAAATACATAGATATCTTTACAACATATAAAAATGGAAAGCACATAATAAAAATTGTTAATAGTGTTAGTAATTTTACTGAAGATATGGTTCCGAATATATCTAAGATTAGATTTTCAACTAAAGGAACAGGTAGAGGGTATGGATTATATAATATAAAAAAAATCGTTAATAAATATAAAGGTAAAATTGATATATTTTTTAATGAGGATATATTTAACATAAGTATAGAGATATAAAAGTAGTATGAAAGATATAACATAGTATTTTCATACTACTTTTTATTTTATTTATTATTTTTATTTTTAAGATTTTTATTTACTTTTTCTAAATAATTATGTTCTTTTATAATACCATTTTCAAAAGATTCAACAGCATTTTTAGTAAAATTACCAACTCTAGCTAAATCCACAGGATTATTTACATGTAAATTATTACTCATAATAGTCACCATCCTTTTAGTGATATTTTAAAGTTAGATAATTAAATTTCTTTAATTATATTTTGTCATAAAAATAAAAAACTATTACAAAAGTAAAAGGATTAAATTGACATTTAAGGAAGTAAATGGTAGAATTAATATAATTTATGAACAAAAGTTTATTAAATAAAATAAGGAGGAGCAAAAATGAAAGCAATTTTAACAGTAATAGGGAAGGATAAAGTAGGGATTATAGCAGGAGTAAGTAGCGAACTTCAAAAATTAAATATTAATATTTTAGATGTTAATCAAACTATAATGGGTGAATTTTTTACAATGATAATGATGTTAGACTTAAAATTAAGTAATGATAATTTTGAAAAAATTAAAAATATTTTAGAGCTAAAAGGAAAAGAGTTAGGTGTTGAAGTTAAGATTCAAAGAGAAGAAATATTTAACTCTATGTATACTGTATAAAATATTAAGTCTTTCAATGGAGGAAAATTATGAATGCAAATAATATATTAGAAACGATAAAAATGATAGAAGAGGAAAAACTAGATATTAGAACTATAACTATGGGAATTTCTCTTTTAGACTGTATAGATAGTAATGGAGATAAGGCAAGAGAAAAAATATATAAAAAGATTACGACTTATGCTAAAGATTTGGTCAAGGTTGGAAATGAAATAGCTAATGAATTTGGCGTGCCAATAGTTAATAAAAGAGTTTCTGTTACACCTATTTCAATAATTGCAGGAGCAACAGATGAAACTAATTATGTAAAGTTTGCAGAAACATTAGATAAAGCGGCACATGAGTTAGGAATAGATTTTATAGGTGGGTTTTCAGCTTTAGTACATAAGGGATACAGTAAGGGAGATAGAATTCTTATTAATTCAATACCAGAGGCTTTAGCTAAAACCAGTAAAGTTTGTTCTTCTGTAAATGTTGGATCTACTAGATGTGGAATTAATATGGATGCAGTGAAAGAGATGGGACAAGTTATAAAAAAGACCGCTGAATTAACAGCAGATAAAAAAGGTTTTGGATGTGCAAAACTTGTTGTATTTGCTAATGCTGTTGAGGATAATCCATTTATGGCAGGAGCTTTTCATGGAGTTGGGGAAGCAGATAGAGTTATAAATGTTGGAGTTAGTGGGCCAGGAGTAGTGCAAAGAGCTATAGAAAAGGTTAAAGGAGAAAGTTTTGATGTAGTGGCTGAAACTATTAAGAAGACTGCATTTAAAATTACTAGAATAGGACAATTGGTTGCACATGAAGCTTCCAAAAGGTTAGATACACCTTTTGGAATTGTAGATTTATCATTAGCGCCTACTCCAGCAGTTGGAGATTCAGTTGCACATATTTTAGAGGCTATGGGTCTTGAGGTTGTTGGAACTCATGGTACAACTGCAGCTTTAGCACTTTTGAATGATGCAGTTAAAAAAGGGGGAGTAATGGCTTGTAGTCATGTAGGAGGATTAAGTGGAGCTTTTATTCCAGTTTCAGAAGATGCTGGTATGATAGATGCAGTATTAAATGGATCATTAAATTTAGAAAAGCTTGAAGCAATGACAGCTATTTGTTCAGTTGGATTAGATATGATAGCAGTTCCAGGGGATACAACAGCAGAAACTTTATCAGCAATGATAGCTGATGAAAGCGCAATTGGAGTTATTAATAATAAAACTACGGCAGTTAGAATTATTCCAGCTCCAGGATGTAAAGTAGGAGATTTGGTTGAATTTGGAGGATTATTAGGAAGGGCACCTGTAATGCCTATAAATAAGTATTCTTCATTTGATTTTATTCAGCGTGGGGGGAGAATACCAGCACCAATTCACTCATTTAAAAATTAGATAAAAATAATATTTATATAGGGACACTTAATCATTGTTAAAAAACAATAAATAATGGTTGACGAGTCCCTATTTTATTAGATAAAATTAAATATTTATGTTATAAAATTTGAAAAGTATATAATAAAATTTAGGAAATATAAAATAAAAATGTTCAATTAAGGTAATACTATAAATAATTATAACTGTACAAATCGGCAACAGTAGATTATTATTAAATGTTGCATAAGATAATACAAAAAATAGATTGGTCGTGAGGAAAAGTAATGAGTGAAAATTTAGCTTTAGAAAAAAGCATCCTTGAGCAAAAACGTAGGGATATATTAAATGAAGTTAATGAGAAAAGAAAATATCAAGAAGAAATAGCTAAAAAATTAAGAGTATTAACTAAGGAAGCTAAAGGAAGTTATGATCAAGAAAAAGAAAATACGGAAAAAATATATAATTTATTAAAAAAAGAGATAGAAAATTATGAAGAAGCATTAAAGAATCCGTATTTTGGCAGAGTTGATTTTAATGAGAAGTTTGGTTCTGAAGAGAAAATTTACATAGGTAAAAAAGGGATAACATCTACAGTAGATGGTGAAGAAATTGTTGTAGACTGGAGAGCTCCTGTAGCAGATCTTTATTATAGTGGAACTGGAGGAGAGGCTTATTATAAAGCTCCTATGGGGATAGTTGAAGGTGAATTGAATTTAAAAAGAAAGTTTTTATTTAATGATGAAAACTTAGATAAAATTTTTGATGAAAGCACTAATGAGATTATTATTAACGGAGAAGAAGGAGAAGGACTTGTTGATGAGTTCTTAAAAATAAATCTAGAAGAGAGTAGAGGAAAAAAACTTAAGGAAGTAGTTGCAACTATACAAAAAGAACAAAATGATATTATAAGATGGCCTAAAAATCTTCCAATAATAGTTCAAGGATCTGCAGGGTCAGGAAAAACTACAATTGCATTACATAGACTAGCATATCTTTTATATAGATATAGAGAATCTATGGGAGGAAAAGATATATTAGTATTAGCGCCGAATAAGTTATTTCTAGATTACATTTCTGATATTTTACCTACTTTAGGATCCAATGATGTAAAACAAACAACATTTCAGGAACTTGTGATGAAAATCCTTAAATTAAAAGGAAAAATAAAAACTAAAGATGATAAACTTAAGGAGCTTATAGAAATAGAAGATCACAGAGAAAAGCAATTTATTGTCAACGCTTCAAGAGTTAAAGGAAATTTAATATTTAAGACTATAATAGATAGATATATAGCTTTATTGGAAAGCAGTTCTTTAGAAATAGATGATATTTTAATAGCAGGTTATGTTTTATTCTCAAAGAGAGAAATAATGAGACTATATCTAAAGGATTTACAAAGTTATCCTATAAATAAAAGAAAAGATGAAATTAAGAGATATTTATCATTAAAGCTAAAGGAAAGAATAGAAAGTCTTATTATTCAAGTTGATAGAGAATGGGATATAAAAATTAAAGAAGTAAAAAAAGAATTAGATGATGGAGAATTAAGAAGACATAAATTAATAGAAATATATAATGAAAGAGATAATCTTAAGGAATATATTAAGCATGATGCAAAAAAAGTAATGAATGAATATTTTAAAAATTGGAGGGGAATAACCTGCAGCGATATTTATATTAACTTGTTTAAAGACGATCAAGTTTTTGAAATTGCAACTGGAAATAGAATTCCTAGGGCATTAGCTGAATATATAAAAGCAGAAGCAGTATCAAATCATGAGAAAGGTATAATAGATGAGGATGATTTACCAGTACTTTTCTATATACATATGTTATTAGAAGGAATTGATGAAAAATCAAAATATAAACATATAGTAGTAGATGAGGCACAAGATTATAGTCCATTCCAAATTTATTTGATTAATAGTTTATCTATGGGAAATTCTTTAACATTAGTTGGAGACTTAGCACAAGGTATATATCATTATAAAGGTATTAGAACTTGGAATGATATTACTGATGGTGTGTTTGATGGTAAGGCCACATTTATAACATTAAGCCAAAGTTATCGTTCAACTGTTGAAATAATTGAATTTGCAAATTCAGCATTAAATGCTCAAGGGTTAGGTCTAAAAAGTGCAAAGCCGGTATTGAGACATGGAGAAAAGCCAGAGGTAATTAAATCAGTTTCAAGAAGAGAGTCTGTAAGAATGATTGATGAAATTGTAAAGAGGCTTAACTCAAAAGGGAAACATAGTATTGCAATAATAACAAAAACTTATAATGAAGGTAAGATTTTAGAAAAAGAATTGAAAAAACATACTGATTTAGAGTTTACTTTAATTAAAGGAAATGAGAAAAAAAGTGCAAATACAGATATAATAATAATACCAGCCTATTTAACAAAAGGCTTAGAATTTGATGGAACTATAATATATAATCCAACAGAAAAAAATTATCCAGATAATATATTAAATCAACGATTGCTTTATGTAGCATTAACTAGAGCACTTCATAGTGAGTATATAATTGCAGAAGAAGAACTTTCTAGAAATATAAAATTTGAAATATCTTAGCTATAAAATTATTAATTGATAGAATTTATTAAGTTAGAAAAATATAAAAATTAAGATCAAGTAAGCTAATAAGAGGTGTAAATACTGTTATTAACTTACTTGATTATTTATAAAATATATACAAAAAGTTAATTTGAAAGATTATCCTTAGTTAAGGTAGAATAATTTTAGTGAATTTGAAAAAAATATAGGATTTAGGATGAAAAATAGGAGGATGGGAATGAGTTATATATTTTTAATAATAGGCTTTTTTCTATTAATTAAAGGAGCAGATATTTTTGTTAGTGGTGCATCTAACATTTCAAAAAGGTTAGGAATACCATCTGTTATAGTTGGTTTAACAATAGTATCATTAGGGACAAGTGCACCAGAGCTTGCCGTAAGTGCTATTTCATCAATTAAAGGTAGCAATGAGATAGCAGTAGGAAATGTATTAGGTTCAAATCTTTTTAATACATTAATGGTACTTGGCGTTACTACTATAATAATGGCATTAACAATTAAGAAATCCGAAGTTAAAAGAGATTTTAGTATAAATATATTAGTAACCATATTACTTTTACTTTTGACTTTTACTACTTTGCTAGGAGGAAAGGATAATTACATATCAAGACTTGATGGAATAGTATTATTAATAGGATGTATTTCATATATAACCTATTTAATATTATCGGTAAAAAGAGGTAAAACAACAAGTGAAAATATACATGAAGAGTTGGCTTTAGAATCAACTAATGAAATAAGTATTTTTAAAAGTATATTAAAATTAATTATAGGTGTTGCAGGAATTGTTATTGGAGGACAAATTGTTGTAGATTCAGCAACTTCTATTGCAACTTCATTAGGAATGAGTGAAAAGCTTGTAGGACTTACAATAGTAGCAATAGGAACATCATTACCTGAACTAGTAACATCTGTAGTGGCAGCTATTAAAGGGGAAGAGGATATTGCCCTTGGAAATATATTAGGTTCAAATATATTTAATATTTTATTAATTATAGGATTATCATCAGCTATAAGCCCCATAGCTGTATCAAGTAATTTAATATTTGATTTCGTATTTTTAATTGTAGTAACTTCAATAATTGGTATTATGATATTTGCAAATAAAAGTGATGAAAAGCGTTTTGGTAAAAAAGAAGGTATTATTTTAGTAGCACTTTATGTAATTTATATGATTTATATAATAATTAGAAATTAAAAAAATCTCTACGCAAAGGAGTTAGAAAATGAATTCCTTTCACGTAGAGATTTTTCATTATATATATTTAATAAAAACTTTAAATTTTCTATAAATAAAAAAATTAACAAAATTTTTAAACAAGATTAATAAGTTATTAAATAACTTATTAAAGAATAGTTTAAAACTTTAAAAAAAGTATTGAATTCGATTAAATATACCTTTATAATATTAATATGGAGGGATAAAAATGAGATTTCAAAGTAGTTTTAAACAATATTTAAAGTGGTTAATAGGGAGTTATTTAGCAATAGGAATATTATTAGCTTTTAATAGTAAGCTTATTTTAGATTTTTCACTAAGTACTTTTCTATTAGTAGGACCGTTTGTATTATGTACGGTAGCATATGGAGTTTTAACGTTAAATAAAAAATATATAACTAGCGGAATAGTGGTTGGGTTATTATATTTTGTGGTATTAATAGTATTTAGTCCAATATTTATGCCAAGCACTCATAGAAATTTAATTGGAAATGTAGAAGAGATAGAATTTTCAAGTCAAATCGAGCATATGGATTTAAAGCAATTACCTATTATTGATAAGGAGTTAGCTTACAAATTAGCAGATAAAAAATTAGGAGAAATACCAAGCTTAGGTAGCCAAGTAACAATAGGAGATTTATCTTTACAAAGCGTAAATGGACAATTATATTATGTTGGACCATTAGAACATTCATCATTCTTTAAATGGCTTACTAATAGAGAAGGAACAAAGGGATATATTAAGGTAAGTGCGACGAATCAAAATGATGTACAATTAGTTACAGAATTAAATGGAGAAGATATACATTTAAAATATATTCCATCAGCTTATCTTTTTAGTGACTTAGATAGACATGCTTATTTAAATGATATGAAAGCTGGACATACAGATTATACTTTTGAATTAGATGATGAAGGAAATCCTTATTGGGTTATTACAAGATATGACAATGCTATTGGAATAACAGAACAAAAAGCAATAGGGACAGAAATAATAAATGCACAAACAGGTGAAACTAATATTTATGATATAGAAAATACACCAAAATGGGTAGATAGAATACAACCATCAAGTTATATAAATAATTATTTAAATAAATGGGGAGAGCTAGTTCATGGTATTTTAAACTTTAGTGATAAAGATAAATTAAAACCTACTCAAGGAATGAACATAATATTCAATGATGATGAATGTTATTACTATACAGGAATAACTTCAGTAGGTAATGACGAAGGGTTAGTTGGATTTATGCTAACTAATACTAGAACTGGTGAAACAAAAATGTATAAGACTTCAGGTGCAACTGAAGCTGCAAGTATGAAATCAGCAGAAGGTAAAGTTCAACAATATGGATATACAGCAACATTCCCATATTTAATAAATATACAATCAGAACCAACATATTTCATGACATTAAAGGATTCTAATGGTCTTGTTAAGCAATATTCTATGGTTAATGTTAAAAACTATAATACGGTTGCAGTAGGTGACACATTACAATCAACATTAAATAGATATTTAGAAGCTTTAACTAATACTAATATTTCATTGGAAGGAAGCAATAGTGAAGAATCATTAGTTGGTGAAGTTGAAAGAATAGGATTAGTTGTTAAAGAAGGTTCAAGTATTTATGATATAAAGATAAAGGGTGAAGATAGTTTCTTCTCAGTATCAACAGAAACATCAAGAGAAGTTGCATTAACAAATGTTGGTGATACTATTTCTATTAAATTTATAAAAGTTGGGGATGGAGAATATATAATAACTAATTCTTTTGAAAATTTAACTTTAGAAAATCATTCTGAAGATACTAAAACTTTAGAAGAGGGAGTATCAACAAGTGATAATGCAGTTATTATAGAAGAGGGGACATTAGATACAAATTAATATAAAAATAAGAAACTATCACATATTAAGTGTGATAGTTTCTTTGTTTTAAATAACATAAAAAGTTAAGAAGAATTTTAGCTGTAATACCCCAAATAACGCGATCATTATAAATATAAAATGGAATTTCATAAGAACCAGTAGAGAATTTATAATCATGCTTTTTAGGAATTAGTTCATAAGGGAATTTGGTGTCAGGAGTAATATGAACTTTATTAACAAAGATAGATACATTAGTATTTAGTAAAAAATCTAATGGAACAAAAAAAACTTCCTCAACTTCATCAACATTAATTTTAATATTGCTAATATCTTCGATAAAAATTAAATAGGGATGGATAAGAGTATTATAAGGAGATATAAAAATATCTAATGGAGATATAACTCTAACATTATCTTCACATATTCCTATTTCTTCACAAGTTTCTCTTATAGCAGTAGTAAGTGGATTTTCATCTTTTTCTATTTTTCCCCCAGGAAAACAAACTTCATTTGGCTGATTGCGTAATGTTTTAGCTCTAACCTCAAAAAGAATGTGTAAAGAATTATTATAATTAATAAGTGGAATAGTAACAGAAGCTCTTTTGAATTTTTCCCATCCATTAATATAAGGAGTATAATTTGCAAAAATATTATTTATATCATCAATCATAAAAATCACCTAATTATTTATATTAATAAGAAAATTTCAATATACATAATCTTAAAAAATCAATTTGTGAAATAAAGAAAAAAAACTTATAATAAAAAAATATTCTATTTAATTAGTTATAGTTTAGGAGTAAATTATGTATAAAGTTTGGTCTATAGCAGATATAAAAATAATTATAAATGAAATATCAGAAAAATGGAATTATCCATGTGATATAAAAATAGAAATTTCTAAAAGAGCAAAGAAAAGAATGGGAGCTTTTTTTTATAAAAAATATAATAATAAAATAGAGCCTTTAAAATTTGTATTTGCTGAAGAGTTAGTAAATGGTAATTATAGTGAAAGAGTTGTTAAAGAGGTAATAATTCATGAGTATTTACATTATTATTGTAATACTATAACTAATAGTAATAATGGGCATAATAAATTTTTTAAGACTTGTTGCATTAAAAGTGGTATATCTAGTAGTACAACATTTAAATATAATAGTGAAGCAGAGCCAGATTTATCAAAATATAAGTATAAGATATACTGTAGTAACTGTAAAAAACTTGTATGTATGCATGTTAGAAAAGATGCAGCAGAAAGAAAAATAAGATTATATGTATCTAAATGTTGTAATGAAAAGCTATTTTGTGATAAGCTTTTATAGTAAAAATTTTAATAAAGTATAACACTATAAGAGAAGGAGAATAAATTAATGAGTGAAGATATAAAAGATGTTCAAAATGAAGAAACTCAAATAATGACTTTCTTAGATGAAAATGGAAACAAGGTTCAATTTGAAGCTATTGCTAGAATTTATTTAGAAGATAAGGAATATTTATTATTAGCACCTGTAGAAGATAAGGAAAGCGAAGATATTTATGTATTTAGAATAGATGAAGTAGATGGCAAGCAAGAATTAAACCTTGTAGAAGATGATAAAGAGTTTATAGCAGTAAAGAAAGAGTATAATAAGTTATTATATTAATTATAAGGAGAAAAAAAGTGCAAGAATCACAAATTATAAAAATATTAAATGAAAATGACTTATCAGATGTAGAAGTTTTAAAAAGTGATGATGAGTTTGCTTTAATAAACTTTTATTTTGATTTTGACAAAGATGTACTAGATGCAGCAAAGGCTTATGCTAATGAAGAAAGTGATTTAGAAGAGTATAGTAAAGAATGGTATAATGAATATTACTTCCCGTATCTATATGATTTTGCTAATGATGAAGTATTAGAGATCATAGAAGAAATAATAGAAGAATTAGGTATTGAAGGCGAAATGATGGCTATTCAGATGACTGAAAAAACTAGCGATTATGTGCAGTTTATGGCTTTATTTACAGAAGAAGATAGTAATATATCAATAGAAGAGATAGTAAAGGATTACATGTCTAAATAAAATTTCTAAAAAGGAATAGATTACTATTGAACTTTTGATATAATTTGATATAATAAAAGCATGAAATCCTGAGATGTGCGTTTAGCTTATGATGTTCAACCTACATTATATTTACGGGATTTGCAACAGAGTTGTGGATGTCGGGCTTCATAAGATCAGAAGATGGCAGAAGCAAGTTGAGCAGAACCCACCTGCGAGCTGCAGGTGTGAATATTTAAGCGACCGGCATGTTGGGAATAAATTAGAATTAAACACCTCAAATTTTGAGGTGTTTTTTTCATGTTATGCAGCTTTTGATTTAGATGCAGAATATTTATTTGAATGTTTTCTTTTATATTTTTTATAAATAATATGTTGATATCGCCATACATGCTCGTCCAAACTTTGAGATATGTATATAACGAATTTATTTCGAGGAGATAGAAATTTCAAAAGTAAATTTAAAGTTATCTTTTGTAGAATAATTTTGTTTTTAAGACTTTTTTTATTCATAAAGCACCTCCTTGTGTTATCAATTAACATTATATGGATTATTATAACATAATTGGAAGAAAAGTAAAATAATATAATTTTACAAAAAAATACAAAACTTTCGTTGAACAAACATAAGTATCTTTAAAATGAAATTTGTTAATAATATATGATAGAGTGATGTTAGAGAAAAAGTATGGATTTTGCCGAAAATATCAAAAAGATGAAATAAAAAATATTTAAAGTTGATATTAAAAAGAAATAAATGTAAAATAAAAATAAGCAAGGTTAAAAATTAAAGTTTATTTAATCAAGCTTAACTTAGACTTCAAATTTTTACTTATACTTTTTAAATAGAATATTCATTTAATAAAATATAATTATTTAGTACTTTGGAAAGTTGAAGTTTAACATTTAAAATATTTACATAAGGAAAGGAAGTAAAAAATGGATTATACAAAAGCAAAAATAGAAGATGTAGTTATTAGAATAAATGAATTATATAAGAAGAGTAAAGAAGAAGGCTTAACGGAACAAGAAAAAGAAGAGCAACAAATTCTAAGAAGAAGATATATAGATAGTTATAAGGCGAATCTTAGAGCGCAATTACAGGGTATTGAGCCTAAGAATAAAAAAAAGTAGAAGGTGATTAATATTGTCAGTTACTGTAGAAAAGTTAATATCAGATTTTGAATTAGAAGTTTTAGTTGAGGGCGAAAAGAATGTAAAGATATCTGTTAACGATATAAATAGACCTGGATTACAGTTAGCTGGTTTTTATAATTATTTTGCACCTGAAAGAATCCAAGTTATAGGAAAAGCTGAATGGAGCTTTTTAGATGACATGGGAATAGAGTTAATGAGAAAAAGGATTAATAAGTATTTTAGTTTTGATTCTAAATGTATAATTATTACTAGAGGATTAGAACCACATAGTGAATTCCTAAAGGCAGCTAAAAAATCAAAGTCATGGTTGTTAAGAACTAATATGGTTACAACAAAGTTCATAAGTAAGCTTACTATGTATTTAGCAGGAAAGCTTGCACCAGAAACTAGATTACATGGTGTTTTAGTGGATGTATATGGTATAGGTATACTTATAACTGGAGAAAGTGGAATAGGAAAAAGTGAAACTGCATTGGAACTTATAAAAAGAGGACATAGATTAGTATCTGATGATGCAGTTGATATTAAAGAAATAGATGGTAGTTTAATAGGTACATCACCTAGAATAACCATTGGAATGTTAGAAGTTAGAGGTATAGGTATTATTGATATATCTTCATTATATGGATTGAGTTCTATCTTACCATCAAAAGACATAAATTTATTAATGCATTTTGAACATTGGAAAGATGATGGAGATTATGATAGATTAGGGATTGATAAAGAAACACAAGATATACTTGGCGTAAAGGTTAGAAGATTAAGAGTGCCTGTTAGACCAGGAAGAAACATTGCAGTTATAATTGAAGCTGCAGCAGGTAATTATAGACATTCATTAATGTCTGATGTTACACCGGTAGATATTATAGAACAAAGAATGTGTGAAATTGGTGAGGAAGAATGATAGTGTAAAGTTTCGTATGAAAAAATAGCCTATGGCTAATTTTTAATAAAA
>OOCW01001341.1_pt1 | contig 17780 bp, 17 predicted proteins | sample 1671201 | NCBI WGS metagenome assembly OOCW01 (sample SAMN06348132, study PRJEB24527) | human gut metagenome | biome: human gut; feature: ankylosing spondylitis patient; material: feces | host: Homo sapiens | place: China | collected 2015-10
CAAAATCCACGCTGTCCGCTCCTTTGTCGAACACCAGCGTCTGCGCACCTTCCCGTTCGATTTGGTGAGCTGTGTCGCACAGGATGATGACCGGAACGACAAACCGCTTTGCAATCTGCAACGTCAGATCGACGACCGGACAACCGTCTGCATCAATCAAAATGGTCATGCGTGTTCCTCCATCACCCAGCGAAATGCTTTCGCGGTACGCAAATCAGCGTCCTTAAAGTGTCCACCGCTGTTCCATTCAAGGGTGCAGTCTGTGCCACGCTCTGTAAGCCGACTGTGCAGCGTGCGGATATTATCCCCTACCGCAGCCATGATGGTGTTTTTTGTGTGTTCCTCCTTGTCGCCAAGGCTCAGATAAATGTGCTGTGCCTGCATCGGGTGCTGCTGTTCAAACTCCATCCAGCCCGGAAACCACACAGAGGGAGAAGCGGCGGCGACACCGTAGAACAAATCGGTCTGGGTGGATGCCCACAAAGCGAACAGCCCGGCCAGCGAGTAGCCGCCCAGAATGATTTTGACGTTTTCCGGGAGAGGAAACTGCTGCTCCAGTGTGGGAATGACCTGCTCCGTCAGAAAGCGCAGGGTGTCCCCAGCTTTGCCGCCGAAGCCTTGCTTTCCCCACACGGCAGGGGCTTTCCACGGAGAAAGCGCATCGTTCCAGCTTTCCACCGGGATAGCTGCGAACAGAAAATTCTGGCTGCGTTGAGCAATGGCCGCCACTTCATAATCCATACTTTGCAGCTCATGCTCACCTGTCATTTGGAGCAGCAGGTATTCTGCATTGGCTTCGCCGTAAATGCGGCAAGGTGTGTTCCCGATTTGCATTGTCTGTGCGGTCACTGTAGCAGCCTCCCGAAAAAAATTGGTAAGCCCAGTATAGCAACTGAAAAATCATTTTGCAATTCATACGGTTTTCAGAGCAGGCGCAAGCGGCACAGAGGTACATTCCCCTCTGCTCTCTGGCAAATTACAGCGCGGATGTGATATAATGGAGAAAAACCACCGGAGAACGGCACAAAAGACGGAGGATGCGGGATGAAACAGAGGCAGCGAGAACAGGTTCAAAGAGGCTGTGCGGTGGGCACCGTGGTGCTGCTGGCATGGCTGTGCCGGGTGCTCCCGCTGGAGGGCCTGCCCTCCGGCCTGCAGGAAGCCTGCGGCATCCTCCGGCTGTACAACCGCACGGTGCATCCGCAGGTGCGGCGGCTGCTGCTGAACGTGGATCTGTTGATGCTGTTCTGGATCCTTGTGCGCACCCTGCGGTTCCAGCTGAACACTCCCCCGGGGATGGATCGGATGCTGGGGTACCTCTACTATGCCCCCATGCTGGGGATACCAGTGCTCTGCGTTCAGCTGGTCCTGACGGTGGACAGATCCGAGCGCTACCGCCTGTCTGCCTGGGCCAGAATGCTGTGGCTGCCCTCGGCGGTGCTGCTGGAGCTGGTGCTGACCAACGACCTGCACCAGCAGGTGTTCCGGCTGCAGCAGCCCTGGAACGAAAACTACCAGTACGGCTGGCTTTTCGGTCTGGTGGTGGGGTGGATCGTGATCTGCATCCTGCTGGCCTTTGGAATCATCGCCCACAAGAGCCGGAACCCCCGGATCCTCCGGCGGCTGCCCCTGCCTGCCATTCCGCTGGTGCTGCTGGGAATATACGCGGTGCTTTACGGCTTCCATTTTCCCCTGATCAGGCAGTTTCTGGGGGATATGACCATCGTTCACTGCCTGATGACGGCGGCTTCGCTGGAAGGGGGCCTGCGCTGCGGCCTGATCCAGTCCAACACCGGCTATGAGGAGCTGCTGCGCGTCACCTCTCTGGCGGTGCAGCTGGTGGACCGGCAGGGCAATGTGTACTGCTGCTCCGAGAATGGCCGCATAGTGGACCGCCGGGAGCTGCAGGCCGCCATGCATGGCACGGTGCAGCTGGACGAGCATACCCTGCTGCGCAGCGCACCGGTGCAGGGCGGCTATGTGATGTGGCAGACAGACATCACCGAGCTGGTGGAAAACATGGAGCGCCTGAAGGAGAACCGCACGGAGCTGGCAGAGCGCAACTATCTGGAACAGCAGAACTACGAGGCGGAGCGCAAGACCAACGCCCTGCGGGAGAAGAACCGCCTGTACGATCTGCTGCAGCGTCGGCTGGCCCCCCAGATCATCCGGATGGATCAGCTTCTGACCCGGTACCGCACGGCCCCGGAGGCAGACAGGCGGCAGCTGCTGGGGCAGGTGGCGGTGCTGGGCGCTTACCTGAAACGGGGGGCCAACCTGATGTTTCTGGCCCAGAAGCACCGGTATGTGCCCTCGGCAGAGCTGCGGTATGCGCTGGAGGAATCCATCAGCAGCCTGGAGCTGGCCGGGGTGGAGTGCGCCATGGAGGTGACCCACGGGGTCCGGCTTCCGGCAGAGGCGGCAGCGGCCTGTTACAGCCGGTTCGAGTCGGTGGTGGAGGGGGCGCTGGGGCAGATGGATGCCCTGTTCGTGCGGGCCGTCTGGAAGGATCACCGGCTGAACCTTTATCTTTCGGTGGAGACCGGGGCGGACCTGAAAGCCGTCTGCCCTGCCGCTGTGCAGGAGGCCCCGGGCAAACGCCCCGCTGACCCTTTGGGCCATGCATCACATTCCTTTGTAATCCCCCCCCCCCCCAAAAAAAAAAAAAAAAAGTTACTTTCCAGAATCTCCTGTTGATCGCTATCCCCTGAGGCAGCGGGTCCGCACGCCGCTGCCTCGCCCCGGAGGGTCCCGCAAGCCCTCCGGGGCTTTTTTTGTTGGCGGTATGGCCCGTTCCGGCAGAAAAAAACAGGGCTGCTCCACATCTCTGTGGGGCAGCCCTGTCTGGCTGCGCGGGTCGGCGCACGGGCTTCCGGGGTTTCCGGAAGGGTGCGGCTCAGCGCGCGGTTTTCTTTTCCTCCGGAGCCTCCGGGTTGTTTTCCAGGTTCAGCTCGGGCATCAGCTCGTTGCTGATGATGGTCAGCATCTGTTCCAGCTTCTTCACGTCCTCTTTGGGGAAGCGCTTGTTCACCCGCTGGACCACCGTGCTCAGGTAGGAGTAGCTGATGTTGTAGTAGTCGATATACTTCTGGGTGGGCCGCAGGTGATACTCCCGGCGGTCGGTGGTGGACTGGATCTTTTCCACATAGCCCTTGCGCACCAGCGAGCCGATCTTATACGCCGCGTTGGGGGTGGAGATCTGCATCATCCGGGAAAACTCCGCAATGGTGGGCTCCCCCATGGCCATGATGCCCTCCATGCAAAAGGATTCCACCGTGGTCAGGGTCGCCTCACGGGTGGCAAAGCGCTGGAACACGTTCTGGTAGAAATGGAGCTTGAACTTGGTATAGACATCGTTGAATGCTTTTTCCAGCATGGTACGGTCTCCCTTCGAACACTCAATTTCCTTTAGTATATCACGCTTTGGTCTTTTTGCCCAGCTTTACGCGCAGAATGTTCAGCACCACCAGCTCCAGCACAATGGCAACGCCCAGCAGGATCAGCGAGGTCCACAGGCTGGCGCTGCTGCCCAGGAACATCTGGGTCAGGCCGGTGATCACATAGCACGCGGCGGAACAGGAAGCGGCGGTAATGGCGTAGGGCAGCTGGGTGGAAACATGGTTCACATGGCTGCAATGGGCACCGGCAGAGGCCATGATGGTGGTGTCGGAAATGGGAGAGCAGTGGTCGCCGCACACAGCGCCGGACAGGCAGGCCGCAATGGAGACCACCAGCATCTCGCCCTGGGGGAAAGCGTGGCAGACGATGGGGATCAGGATGGAGAAGGTGCCCCAGGAGGTGCCGGTGGCAAAGGCCAGGAACACCGCCACCAGGAAGATGATGACCGGCAGCAGGTACTGCAGGGCGGCAGCGGAGCCGCCCAGCAGGTTGGCAACGTAATATTTTGCACCCAGCAGGTTGGTCATGCCGGAAAGCGTCCAGGCCAGGCTCAGGATCAGCATGGGGCTGACCATGGCCTTGAAGCCCTCGGGGATGCAGGCGGCAAAATCCTGGAACGTCATCACGCTGCGGACACGGTAGAACACAAAGGTGAACATCAGGGCAATGCTGCTGCCCAGCACCAGACCGGCGGAGGCGTTGCAGTCGGAGAAGGCGGTGATGAAGTCCACGCCCTCAAAGAAGCCGCCAGTGTAGATCAGGCCAAAGATGCAGGCCGCGATCAGCACCAGCACCGGGGCCACCAGATCAATGACATGGCCGTGGGCATCGTCCTCGGCATCCACATCGTCGCCGTAGGGGCGGTCAGCCGTGGTGAAAAGGTCGCCGGCCCGGGCATTGTCCTCATGCTGCTTCATGGAGCCGTAGTCCGTGCCCGTGAAGATGAGGAACAGGCTCATCACAATGGTCAGCAGGGCGTAATAGTTGTAGGGAATGGTGCGCAGAAACATGGTAAAGCCGTTGATGCCGGAGCCTTCGGGCACGCTGGAGGTAACGGCGGCGGCCCAGCTGGACACCGGCGCAATGATGCACACCGGGGCGGCGGTGGAATCAATGAGGTAGGCCAGCTTTGCGCGGGAGACCTTCTGCCGGTCGGTCACGGGGCGCATCACGGAGCCCACGGTCAGGCAGTTGAAGTAGTCGTCCACAAAAATGAGCACGCCCAGAATAAGGGTGGCAAACTGTGCCCCGGCCCGGGTGTGGATGTGGGTGGAGGCCCAGCGGCCAAAGGCGGCGCTGCCGCCGGCCTTGTTCATCAGGGCCACCAGAATGCCCAGCATCACCAGAAAGACCAGAATGCCCACGTTGCTGCTGTCAGAGAGCTTGGCAACCATGCCGCCATCCTCGTTGAAGAACAGGGTGTTGAGCGCCAGCTCCAGGTTGCCGTTGGCAAAGAGCAGCGCGCCGGTGGCAATGCCCACCAGCAGGGAGGTGTAGACCTCCTTGGTGTTCAGGGCCAGCACAATGGCCACCACCGGCGGCAGCAGGGAAAGCATGGAGCTGTACACCGCGGGGGCGTAGCTGGCCGGGTCGGCAATGGTGCCGGGGGTGGCTGCGGTGCACCACAGCAGCAGGGCAAACACCAGCAGTGCCCCCACCCAGGAGAGATTTGTCTTTTTCATAAATGATTCCTCACTTGATTTTTTGTCCCGGCCCGGGGCAGACTATCCCTATTGCAAACGGAAAGGGGGCCGCCGCCACGCCGGATTATAAAGCGCTGTATTTTGAGCTGTTCCGCGCCAACGAACAGGCCATCCGCCTGCTGACCGCCGCCCAGCAAAAGGCGGAAGCGCAGGTGATGGAAGAGGACAGAGTGCCGCTGTATCTGCACGGTCAGCCTGCCCACAATGCCAAAGGCTCCCCCTTTGGGGGAGCTGGCAGCGCCAACGGCGCTGACTGAGAGGGCGGGGCCGTTACCCCTTCTTCGCCTCTGCCTTTGCGGCAAACTTGGCGTTGTTGATGATGAACCGCTCGTGCACGCCGCCGCCCACGGGGCCTTTCTCGTCGTGCAGGGAGACCTTGAACACCAGCTTGCGGCCCTCCACGGCGGTCAGCTCGCTCTCGCAGGTCACAGTCATGCCCACAGGGGTGGGGGCGCTGTGCTCCAGCTCCAGCCGGGTGCCCACGGTGCCGCAGCCCTCGTCCAGCGCGGCGGCAACGCTCATCCAGCAGGTCTTTTCGGCCAGTGCCACCAGCGCGGGGGTGGCAAACACGTCCAGCGTACCGCTGCCCATGGTCTTTGCAGTGTTCTCGGCAGTAACGGCGACACTCTGCTCGCCGCGGATTCCAGCTTCCAACATAAAAATACGTCCTTTCCAGATGCCCGAAGGCGAAAATTTTGAAAATACATTGTTAGAATACCACACTTTTGGTACAGATGCACCTGTTTGGGCGTTTTTTTCTGCAAATCTCCCTCCGTTTTGGCGTTTTTTGCGGCTTTTTTCAATGATTTTAAGAGGAATGCGGAAATCTTTGCAAAACCCCTTGACAGAAGCTCTTCTGCATGATAACATGAACACATGAACAGACGTTCATACAAAATGCAGCAAAAGGAGAACGGACATGATCGGATTGGAGCAGATGACCCCGGCGGGGCAGGAAAACACGGAACCGGTGGTGATGCCGGATGACGAGGTGCTGTATGAGCTGGCCGACCTGTTCCGGGTGTTCGGCGACTCCACCCGCATCAAGATCTTATATGCGCTGCATGACAATGAGCTCTGCGTGCAGGACATTGCCAACGCGGTGCAGCTGAGCCAGTCGGCAGTGAGCCACCAGCTCCGGGTGCTCAAGGATACCAAGCTCGTGCGCTTCCGCCGGGATGGCAAAACCGTTTACTATGCACTGGATGATGACCATGTGAGAAGCATCCTGTCGATGGGCATGGACCACATTGAGGAGTAAACGGAAAACGCAGTACAAAGCCTCCGGGCGCACAAGGCGTGCCTGAGAGGTCCACATAAAATAAAGAGAGGTACCTATGATGAAGAAGACCTACAAGATCGAAGTTGACTGCGCAAACTGCGCCCAGAAGATGGAGGATGCCGCCAACACCGTTGCAGGTGTGGCACAGGCTACCGTCAGCTTTATGACCCAGAAGATGAAGGTGGAGTTTGCCGAGGGTGCAGACCCCCACAACACCATGGTGAACGTTCTGGCTGCCTGCAAAAAGGTCGAGGACGACTGCGAGATCTTTGATATCTGAGGAAACAGGGGTTTGTAACTCCGGTACGGCTCCCCTGCGGGGGAGCTTTTTGTAGCACATTTTTCGGGCAGAACGGCCCAAAAGCCGGTGCGGAAAACTGTGGAAAAGAAAACGGGTTTTCAACAGTTTCCACCGGGTTTTCAACGGCTTCTGCGAAAAAGTGCAAAAAGAAACGCGAAAAAGCAGGTTTTCTCCGGGAAAAGTCCGTGGAAAACTCAGGGGAAAACGTGGAAAAGTCTATCCCGTGGGGAAAACCTGTTGAATCCACCCCGCCCGCCGCGGCGCATTGCGGCCCAGAACCCAGAAAAAAGGAGAGTACAGATATGAATAAAAAGCAGAAGAAGAACCTGTACCGGATCATTGCTGCTCTGGTGCTGGTGCTCATCCTCAAATTGCTGCCCCAGTTCCCCACGCCGGTGGAGCTGCTGCTCTACTGCATCCCCTATCTGGTGGTCGGTTGGGATGTGCTCCGCAAGGCACTGCTGGGCATCAAGAACCGCCAGCCCTTTGACGAGTGCTTCCTGATGGCTGTTGCCACTGTGGGCGCGTTTGCGCTGGGCGATTATGTGGAGGGCTGTGCCGTTATCATCTTCTACCAGATCGGCGAGCTGTTCCAGAGCGTGGCCGTGGGCAAGAGCCGCCAGAGCATTTCCAGCCTGATGGATATCCGCCCCGATTACGCCAACGTTGAGGACGAGGACGGCAAACTGGAGCAGGTGGACCCCGATGATGTGGAGGTGGGCACTGTGATCGTGGTCCAGCCCGGCGAGCGGGTGCCCATTGATGGCATCATCGTGGAGGGAACCTCTGCCCTGAACACTGCCGCCCTGACCGGCGAGAGCCTGCCCCGGGATGTCCGCTCCGGCGATGAGGTCATCAGCGGCTGTGTGAACATGACCGGCCTGCTGAAGGTGCGGACCACCAAGGAGTTCGGCGAATCCACCGTTTCCAAGATCCTCGACCTGGTGGAAAATTCCAGCATGAAGAAGGCCCGCACCGAGAACTTCATCACCCGCTTTGCCCGGGTCTACACCCCCGCTGTCTGCTACGGTGCACTGGCGCTGGCCTTTGTTCCCCCCATCGTTCTGCTGCTGATGGGCCAGCCCGCCCGCTTCGGTGACTGGGTCTACCGTGCCCTGACCTTCCTGGTCATCAGCTGCCCCTGCGCTCTGGTCATCTCCATCCCGCTGAGCTTTTTCGGCGGCATCGGCGGCGCGTCTGCCTGCGGCATCCTGGTCAAGGGCTCCACCTATCTGGAGGAGCTGGCCCGCACCGGCATCGTGGTGTTTGATAAGACCGGCACCCTGACCCAGGGCACCTTCAAGGTGGTGGGCATCCACCCCGAAAACGGCGTGACCGGGGATGCCCTTGTGGAAGCCGCCGCTCTGGCCGAGAGCTGGTCCAAGCACCCCATCTCCCTGAGCATCAAGAACGCTTACGGTAAGGACATCGACCCCAGCCGTGTGACCGATGTGCAGGAGCTGGGCGGCCACGGCGTGACCGCAAAGGTGGACGGCAAAACCGTCGCTGCCGGCAACGCCCGCCTGATGGCAAAGCTGGGCCTGACAGTTCCCGAGATCACTGAGCCGGGCACCATCGTCCATGTTGCCATGGAGGGCAGATACGCAGGCTATCTGCTCATCGCCGATGTGGTCAAACCCCACAGTGCCGCTGCCATCAGGGGCCTGAAACAGGCTGGTGTCCGCAAGACGGTCATGCTGACCGGCGACGCGGAGCCTGTGGCAAAGGCCGTTTCCGCCGAGCTGGGTCTGGATGAATACCATGCAGGCCTGCTGCCCGGTGATAAGGTGGACCGGATCGAAACGCTCCTCGCCGCAAAGCAGCCCAAGGAAAACCTCGCCTTTGTGGGCGATGGCATCAACGATGCCCCGGTTTTGTCCCGTGCGGATGTGGGCATCGCCATGGGTGCTCTTGGCTCCGATGCTGCCATCGAGGCCGCTGATGTTGTCCTGATGGACGATGACCCGGCCAAGATCGCGCTGGCCATGCGCATTGCCCGCCGCACCCTGCGCATCGTGTATCAGAACATCGTGTTTGCTCTGGCAATCAAGTTCGCCTGCCTGGTGCTGGGCGCGCTGGGTCTGGCCAGCATGTGGACCGCCATCTTTGCCGATGTGGGCGTGATGGTGCTGGCCGTGCTCAACGCCACCCGTGCCCTGTACACCAGGGACCTTGCCCGGAAAAACGAACCGTAAGGCCCATCCTGTTTCATAGCGGATCTGCCGTGCACCCTGCAAAGGATCCACGGCATTTTTTTATCCGGCGCAAGGTGTCCCCCATCTGTTTTGCCGCCGCAGCAGCTGCATGATGGCTGCGCGCGCTGCGCTGTGAGAGACGCAGGATGCCGGCTTTCATGCACCAAAATCCCGCTCCATGGCTGGAACTTCCGCATTCCAATTTCTTCCGGAAATGATTGCTCTTTCGCCGAGAACGTGGTAAAATGAAAGTCTGACACTCAAAAAATGCACATTTTTATCAAGGTGTATCTGAAGCATCAAAAATTCAGTCTATTTCTACATAAAGGGGCCGTTTGGGGCAGCGTTTTCGGAAGAGCAGGTGTTTTGTGCTCGGTTGGAAGCGTTTTCGTAAGCAGAGTGCACCGAATGGATATGGGCAAAAAGGCCGTTCCGGCAGTGTGCACTGCTTACGAAAACGGTTCTCCGTTCAAAACAAGAGGAAGGATGGAAATATGAAGCTGTTTTCCTACCTGTCTGTGGCGGTGCTGCTTCTAAGCAGCATCGCACTTGCAGCGTACTCCCCGGATCTGCTCTCCGCGCTGATCGTTGGTCTTATGTGCATCATTGCACTGGCCGGGTGCATTCACGGCCTTTTGCCGACCATCTCCATTACGGGCGGTCTGCTGAACGGCCAAAAAAGCATCCGCAAGGCGTCTGAGACCGAAGGCAGCTCCGCATGGGTCGCGGCCCTGCAGATCGAACGCTTTTTCCAGCAGAAGACGCTGGACGGACTGTTTGAGGAATATCGCGAAAAAGTGCAGCATCAGCGTGAGACCGGGCAGATCGTCAGCGATCTTGACGAAGTGCTCAACGAGGACGTGCTGGCGCTGCACACATGGAAAGGCGTCATCGCGCAGCTGCCCGGCACCCTGACCGGTCTGGGCATCCTTGGCACCTTCGTGGGTCTGCTGCTGGGCCTGCGGGGCATCAGCTTCGTCACGGTGGAAGCCGCACTGGGCAGCGTGCAGTCCATTCTGGCCGGCATCAACACGGCATTCTACACCTCTATTGCAGGCGTGATCCTGTCGATCCTCTTCAACATCACAAACAATGTCCTGCGCACTATCATGAATCGTGAGACCGGGCTGTTTCTGGAAGAATTCCACAAGTCGGTCATTCCCACCACCGACGAGCAGGCGCGCTACAGCAGCCGCCGCGAAGTGCGGCAGATCCTGGAACTGCTGGAGCGCCTGCCCAGAAATGCGGGCAACGGCGTTCTGAGCCGCGAGACGGTGCAAAGTGCGGGCCTCAACGAGCGCGTACTGATGCCGCAGATCCTGGACGGCCTGCGCAAGAACGAGTTCACCTTCTTCCTGCAGCCCCGATATGATCTGAACACCCGCAGGGTGGTCGGTGCCGAAGCACTGGTGCGCTGGAACCACCCGGTGCTGGGCGTGATCTCGCCCGCCGTGTTCATCCCGGTGCTGGAAAACAATGGTTATATCACCAAACTGGACCAGTACATCTGGGAGGAAGTGTGCAAGACCATCCGCGTATGGATCGATGCAGGAGTCCGCCCGGTCCCCATCGCGGTCAATGTTACAAAGACGGATATTCTGGCCATCGATGTGGCGGAGTTTTTCTCCGAAATGCTCAAAAAGTACCGTATCCCGCCAAAATATCTGAACATCGATATTGCAAAGTCTGCCTATCTGGAGACCCATGGTGCGCTGAGCGATACGGAAGCACAGCTGCAGCAGATGGGCTTCCGGGTGATATTGGACGGCTTTGACGGCGACTATGTGGAACTGAGCGCACTGGGCGGCTTTGGCACCGACCTGCTCAAGCTGGATCTGCGCAGCGCCGCGCTGCAGAATAAGACCGATGTGCTGCCCGGTATTTTTGCACAGGCCCGCACGCTCCGGCTGAATCTGCTGGCCGAGGGCATTGAAAGCACCGAGCAGCTGAACGTGCTGCGCAAAGCCGGCTGCACCGAAGGGCAGGGATACCTCTTCTCCCGTCCGCTGTCGGTGGATGAATTTGTCAGGATCCTGAAAGTGGGGCACTCCGGATGAAAACAAGAAAACGCAGACAGGATCCGGATGCAGAATACAATTTCTGGCAGCCGGCAACCGATATGATGAGCGCCCTTGTGTATGTGCTGCTTCTGATCATTGCACTGCTGGGCCTTTATCTTCTGAGCGATTACACCGGCCTCGAAGAGCCCTCCTCTTCCAGTGAGGAGGCTGCATCCAGCGGCTGGCATGACGATGACTACGACGGCTGGCACGATGGCGGTGCCGATGATGACCCCGGCGACGGCGACGGACGATACGATCAGCAGATCATCCAGACCGGCGGCGGTGGTGGCGGCGGCTACGACGAGGACGGCGTTAAGGCCGCCGTGTTTGCCGAGCTGATCGATGAGGAGACCGAGCGGCGCATTCAGGAAGCCGGTGTGCGCTTTGAGCTGTACCGCACGGATACGGCCCATCTGATCAACGGCAGCCTGCAGACCCTGAATACCTACTACCCGGAAAAGATCAGCTACCGGGAGTATGAGACCACCGGGGAAGGCACCTTCTATCTGCCGGAAAAGATCTGGCAGGGCAGCTACTACTTCCGTCAGCTCAGTGAGCCGGAAGGATACGATGCGGCAGCGGACACCTACTACGATGTGGACCGCATGTACGACTGGCCGGAGCCCTACATCGTGCAGATCCGGGTGGCTCCCTGCAAAAACATCATCCGGCTGCAGATGAACGATGCCGAAACACAGCAGCCTGTAGGCGGCGGCACCTTCCGGGTGATCGCGGCCGAAGATATCATCACGAAGGATGGCACGGTGCGCTATACGCAGGGCCAGCAGGTGGATACCATCACCTGTGACGAAACCGGCTACGGCGAAAGTGTGGAATTGTATCTTGGCAAGTACACGGTGCAGCAACAGTCGTCCCCCAACTACTACACCACCATGCAGCAGGATCTGGATGCAGAAGTGGAAAAGAAGAACGGCAGCGACCCGGAGCTGCACAAGATCGATACCGAAAAGACCAAGATCATTCTGAACGTCACGGACGAGCTCACTTCCTCTGCTCTGGAGGGTGCAGTCTTTACGGTGGCCAACCGGCGCACCGGCACCACCCAGACGGTGGCGACCGATGGGGCGGGCCAGATCCGTCTGACCGATCTGGATAAGAGCACGACCTATCTTATCCGCGAACAGCAGGCACCGGAAAACTACCGTCCGGATGACACGGATCACACGGTGATCGTCGCTGCGGACGGCCGCATTGACGGTGCAGGCAGCACAACGCTGGACATCACCAACCGGCTCCTGCGGGTATCCATCTCTGCCGTGGATACGGTGCTGCGCAGCAATACGGAGGGCGAACAGCTCTCCCTGTACAACGAGCAGGATCAGCTGATCCGGAGCTGGACGTCCAGCGATTCCGGCCAGCTGTTCACCGATCTGACCGAGGGCAGCTACTATGTGGTACGCGGCAAGGCAGATCCCGCAAATGCCCGGAAATATCCCTTCACTGTACAGGATACGGCAAGTACGCAGAACTGGACCGTGCCGGTATTTACGCTGCGCAGTGCGGTGGCTCTGGCCGTTCTGGCTGTGGTCGCCGTCGGTGCGGTCTGGCTGCTGGTGTTCCTGTGGGGCATCCTTGCACGCCGCCGCAAGGCGCGGAAAGCTGCTGCAGCTCAGGACGAGACCCTCGACCAGAGCGAAAACAAATCGTAAAGGTGGTGAGAAACAATGGACAATGACGAGATCCGCATCAGTGACCTGCTGTACACCGTCTTCAAGCACCGGAAGACGATCCTTGTGCTGGGCCTGCTGGGCTTTTTCTGCGGATTCGTGTTCAGCGGCGTCTCCTTTCTGCGGAACAGCCGTACCAACTACGCGGTCAATTGTTCCGTTGCGATCACCTCTCAACCCTCTGCAGACGGCGTTGTATACAATAATTCTGATTATCTGAGTTCAAACACCTTTTATCAGACCCTGGATATGATGGACGCCGCGACCTTTGTGATGAAGAGCGAGCGCACCCTGCAGACTGCCATTGATCATTCGGGCCTTGTATCGGTCACAACACAGGATGTTTCTCAGAATCTGCAGGTGAGCCGCTACAATGAGACGCAGGTGCTGCTGCTTACTTTGACCTGGAACAATGCCGAGGCCGGCGTTCAGCTGATGAATGCGCTGGTGGATGCCATCAAGGAGATCCTGCCGGAAACGCTGATGATGGGCTCTGTGGCCATGATTGATGCTCCGGAAGCAGCTTCTACAACGGGCGGCGGTGCCGGCCAGTATGTCCGCCTGTGGGTGATCTTCTGTGTGCTGGGTCTGGCCGCCGGTGCGGGTCTGGCGGTGCTGGAGTTTTTCCTGCGGCCCACCCTGCTGAATGTGAAGGACGTGGAGGACGTCCTGAAGCTCGAAACCTTAGGCAGCATCCCCAAGGACAACAGCTACTTCCAGAAGAGCATGCAGCTGTTGAGCGAAACGCACCGTGCAGATGCCGATGCCGTGCAGAACTTTGCTTCGGCCGCGCATATCCTGATCAACCGGTTCGGCACCACGGCAGAGCCGCACTGGTTCTATGTGACTTCGGCTGAGGATGGAGAAGGCAAGAGCACGGTGGCGGCCAATCTGGCCCTGCAGCTGTCCGATATGGAAAAGCGCACCCTGCTGCTGGATCTGAACACCCGTGCTCCCCGCCTGGGCGGAATGTTTTTGCAGGATCTGCCGTACAGCCGGACGCTGAATGCCCTGTACAAAGGCGAATCTGCCGAGCCGGAAGCGGTTATTTCGCTGACCGGCTATCTGGACCTTCTGCCGATGGTGCTGGAACCCGATGCGGTGCCGCTGGATGCCGCCCTGTTCGACTTTTTGAAACCGATCATGGAGCCCTACGAATATGTCATCATTGATGCTTCCTCGGTGGGACGTTCCTCGGATGTGCTGCGCCTGAACAAGCTGGCAGACCATGCGCTGTTCGTTGTGCGTCACGATGCCACCCCGCTGTCTGTCATACAGGATGCCATTGGAAAGCTGAACAAGTCCGGTGTGCAGCTGCTGGGCTGTGTGGTCAACGAAGTGCAGTCGCTGGAAATCTTTCCGCTCCATCCGGAGCACGTCGCAGCTCCCATCCGGAAGAAAAAGAAGAAACCGGAGAATGCCGACAGCCCTCTGCCGGAGGACCTGCTCCGTCCGGCAGATTCCGCGCTGGAGCCGACATGGAAACCGGCAGGAGATGGCCGAAGCGTGATGGACGAGCTGACCGATGATCTGCAGCGCAGCCAGAATACCCGGAGCGATGATGAGATCATGTGGGAGCTGCTCCGCATGGGAAAAGACGGAAGCTGGAAGCGGCCAGAGCGGACACCGGCGGCGGACAGCAGCACTGCCCAGCAGCCGCAGTCCGTTCCGGATGCACCGCCGGCTTCGGGGTCGGCTCCGGCCCCCCAGCCTGTGCCGGAAACGTCGCCTGCGCCCGTGCCAGCGGAGAAGCCGAAACCCGTACAGCCGGAGCCCGAAGCGGAGTCCAAGGCCGGTCTGCTCCCCTGGACCGAGCCGGAATCCGAACCAAAGCCAGAGAAGAAGCGCAGCCGTGCACCGAAGCCGGCTGCAGCGCCCAAGCACGGCAAAACATCCAGCCGCAGCGGACTGGGGCTCTGGGGCAAAAAACCGAAGCACTGAGAACCGAAAAGAGACAAAAAGCCCACAGGTCAGATGGATTTCCGGCCTGTGGGCTTTTGCAATATTCGTGCAGGTTCTGTTCCGGTTTAGCGGCAGACCGGGTCGGCGGCATCGTACGCAGGAGCCTCGCCTGCTGAAAACGAAGCAGAACGTCAAGACCATGACCTCCGCAGAGATCGACGCACTGGAGTTCTACAACAGCATCGACGAGCCCAGCGGAAAGCACGTCCAGCGTTTTGAAGAAGTGGTGAAGTATTTCACCCACGGCGAGCTGTTCAACATCGACCGTTCTTGGTCCATCCTTGCCGAGATTCATCTGGAGCTGAAGAACAGCAACTACCTGCGCGATTTCGTTACCGTCAGCCGTCAGCTTGGTCTGCGGATCGATGACATCGAGGCGAATCAGGCGTATGTGGGTTCCGGTCTGAGCGTGTACACCATCACCATCACCATCTTCAGCGCAGAGCTGAAAAAGTACAAGACCCACCGGGAAATCATTCAGGCGCTGAGTTCACTGGATTACATCTATCACATCGAAGAACTGCGTTAAGCGGTTTGTGCAGAAAGAGGGTTTCACATGATTAAAAACATCGTATTTGATATGGGAAACGTTCTGGTTCGATTTGACCCGGAGCTGTTTATGGACCGCTATTCCCTCACCGGCGAGGACCGCAGGCTGATCCGCAACGAGGTGTTCCGCTCGGTGGAGTGGACCATGCTGGACCGGGGCGTCATCGACGAAGAGATTGCAGAACAGCACATTCTGCCCCGCCTGCCGGAGCGTCTGCACAATGCAGCCCGCGGGCTGATCGAAACGTGGGACGACCCCATTGTGCCGGTGGAGGGAATGCTGGAGCTTTTGCAGGCACTGAAAGCAAAGGGCTACCGTCTCTATCTGCTTTCCAACGCTGCCACCCGTCAGCCCATCTACTGGGCACGGGCAGAGGCCAGCAAGCTGATGGACGGTGCCCTGATCTCCGCAGAGGTCAAGCTGCTGAAGCCCGACCCGCAGATCTACCGCACCTTCCTGCACAAGTTCGCCCTTCGCCCGGAGGAATGCGTCTTTATTGACGATACGCCTATCAACGTGGAGGGCGCACTCTACGAAAACATGGCAGGCATCGTGTTCAACATGGATGTTGCTGCCCTTGCCGAGAGCCTGCACGCTCTGGGCGTGGAATGGTAAGGTTTTGATTGGAGAAATGCTTATGATGATCTGGATCGGTTTGATGCTTTTGATTTGTGCCGGATTCTCCGCTTATGCGGGGGCATCCCAGTTGGAACAGGCAAAACAGCGTGCAAAGTGTTCTCTGGACGCTTTCACGGAACGAAGAAACGGGGTAAGCTGCATCTGTCTGGCGATCCTGTTCGTGATCCTTGGAATCGGCATCAACCTGTGACAGTGCATTTTTCCCGTCCCTGTTTGCTTCTTCCAAAGCCGGTTGATGGATTTGTTATGGCTCCCCATCGCTGCAGCAGTCCACAGGCGGTTTTGAAAGATAAATCTCCTTCATTTTCTGCTTAACGGCAGCGATAAGAGCGGAGCCTTTTGCAAGGCCCCGCTCTTATTGCTGCCGCATAGCATTCCTGCAATCATCACGCTTCCGTGATGGCTACACCCTCCTACGATGCAGGCAAGGGTTTGGGATTTCCCAACAAGCCCTGCTTGCTGCGAATGCAAACGCTTTTTTGAATTGCAAAATGATTTTTCAGTTGCTATACTGGGCTTATCAAAGTTTTTTCGGGAGGACGTCGCAGTGACCGCACAGACAATGCAAATCGGGAACAGACCTTGCCGCATTTACGGTGAAGCCCATGCGGAATACCTGCTGCTCCAAATGACAGGCGAACACGAGCTACAAAGCATAGACCATGAAGTGGCTGCTATTGCACAAAGCAGCCGGAATTTTCTGTTTGCGGCCATTCCAGTGGAAAGCTGGAACGATGCACTTTCTCCGTGGGAAGCCCCTGCTGTATGGGGAAAGCAAGGCTTCGGCGGCAATGCTGCGGACACTCTGCGCTTTCTGACGGAACAGGTCATCCCCACACTGAAACAACAGTTCAATCTCCCGGAAAACGTCAAAATCATTCTGGGTGGCTATTCGCTGGCCGGGCTGTTTGCATTGTGGGCATCCACCCAGACAAATCTCTTCTACGGTGTCGCCGCCGCATCCCCCTCTGTTTGGTTTCCGGATTGGAAGGAGTTTGAACAGCAGCACCCGATACAAGCACAGCGCGTTTATCTGAGCCTTGGTGACAAGGAAGAGCACACGAAAAACGCCGTCATGGCTGCGGTGGGCGATAACATCCGTGTCCTGCACAGCCAGCTTACAGCGCGTGGCGCAGACTGCACGCTTGAATGGAACAGCGGCGGGCATTTCAAAGATGCTGACCTGCGCACGGCAAAGGCGTTTCGCTGGATGATGGAGGAACACACATGGCCATTTTGATTGATGCAGACGGCTGCCCGGTGGTGGACCTGACATTGCAGATTGCAAGACAGTTCGGTGTTCCGGTCATCATTCTGTGTGACACAGCTCACCAAATTGAACGGGAAGGTGCACAGACGCTGGTGTTCGATAAAGGGGCTGACAGCGTAGACTTTGCGCTGGTGAACCGGGTGAAACCGGGGGATATTGTCGTAACACAGGACTACGGGCTGGCCAGCATGTGTCTTGCCAAGTGCGCACGAGTGCTGAACCAGAATGGTCTGGAATACACCGCCGACAACATAGACGCTCTTATGCTGCGGCGGTATGAAAACAAAAAGCTCCTCCGTGCCGGAAAGCACCCCAAGGGGAGCCCAAAACAGACAAAGGACCAGGATGAAGCATTTATTACCACGCTGAAAGATATTTTAGCAAGCATTTGAGTTTCTGAATCAAAAATTTGAATTGAAACAGCCGCTCACTCTCTCCCGGAGTGGGCGGCTGTTGTTTCTTGTTCAGCGCATCTTGTTTTTGTTAACTTTCTGTTAATTTTCAAAATGAAGGTTGTCAATCGTCCTTTCTCGATGCCTACCAAGTGAGGGAGTTCTCTCAACTTTCAATGAAGGCAAAAAATCAGCGTTAACACCCCCTATTTTAGGCCGCTTTTTCTGTTAATAGTATGATGCCAACGGCAAGCGGAGGATCAAGTGGATCTCCACAGGTTTGACCGTCCGGGGCAACAAGCGCAAGGCAGAATCCATGCTCCGGGAAGTATTGCT
>OOCW01001347.1_pt1 | contig 17647 bp, 16 predicted proteins | sample 1671201 | NCBI WGS metagenome assembly OOCW01 (sample SAMN06348132, study PRJEB24527) | human gut metagenome | biome: human gut; feature: ankylosing spondylitis patient; material: feces | host: Homo sapiens | place: China | collected 2015-10
CCTACACCTCTCAGATGGTCCGTACCATTAAGTACTTCGCTGAGAACTGCTAATCGCGCAGCTGCGTTAAAAATTGAATGATTTGTCGGCCGGAGTTTGTCTTGCTCAACTACGAACAAGCTTGATTTGGTACGATAAGCTTATCTAGCAATTTTTCACCCTTTCTTTTGTGGTCCGCCATGAAGGAAAGGGTGTTTTTTTATGTGTTTGAAAGATCTCCGCGATGAATTTATCTACGACTGTGAATGCCGCCATCTGGCTAAAGGCTCTCTGCGCAATTATAAGGCTGCGACCCGGTTTTTGCTGGAATATCTGGAGCTGAAGCAGATCACTGAACTGGAAGACGTCCGTCCCCGCCACATCCGGGACCTGATGAAGGAGAAGCAGGACGCGGGTAGCACGTCCCGCTATATCAACGACCTGCTCAAGGTGTGGCGCACATGGTTCAACTATCTGGTCAATGAGGGCTATCTGGAGGAGCGGGACAATCCGGCCAAAAAGGTAAAGTGCCTCCGCCAGCCCCGGACGATCATCGATACCTTTACAGTGGCTGAGATGAAGCGGATGATCCAGTTCTACGACGGCAAGGATTTTCTGGAGGTACGGAACAAGACCATCATCATGCTGCTGTTCGATACCGGGATGCGCTGCAACGAAATGATCCTGATGGAGCCGGAGGACATCAAGCAGGACTATATTCTGGTCAAGCACGGCAAGGGCAGCAAGGAACGGGTCGTGCCCAAATCGCCCGCGCTCTCTAAGCAGCTCGTCAAGTACTGCACGCTCCGGGATGGCTACCTGAAGGAGCACCCTACCCGCTACAAGAACCTCTTCCCCAGCAAAAACGGCAAGCCGATGACCGATGAAGCCGTAGCACGGATATTGAAGTATGCCGCAAAAGAGGTGGGGGTTTCGCCCTCGGTGCGGGTCAGCCCTCATACCTGCCGCCACACCTTCGCACAGATGCAGCTGAAAAACGGTCTGGACCTGTACAGTGTCTCCCGCCTGATGGGGCACGTCAATATCATGATCACCCAGCGCTACCTGTTGGGCATCAAGGATAAGGACATCGTGGATCGCGGTACCCAGACCAGCCCCCTGATGAACCTGTAAAAAACTGAATCGTATACTTCAAGAGTAGTCCCGCCGGGTGGTGGGGCTGCTCTTTTTTGTTTTAATTCTGTTGATTCGATTGTAAAAGAAGAACAATGAAAAGTGAAGAAGTGAGTCTATATCTATTTATAAAAAGAAAAAACATAGCTGGAAAAATAATGCGAAAAATAGACGATAATGCGATGGAATCTTTTGCGTTAAAGAAAAGTTAAGGAATGCCGATATATTATAATAAGGTATTTATATATTTATAATAAAGTGAGTTGAATGACTTTGAGAATTAACAAAAGAAAATAAAACGATACAACGAATAAAAATGACCATTGAAATTTAGTGAAATTTTGCTGATTTGAAATTCATGAATTCTAATACAAAAAACAACATTATGGAATCAACAGGATGGATTCAAATGATTGAGAAAAGTACAGGAATGGAAATCGAGAATACTGACAACAGTAGCGTACGGAAAGCGGGTTAGGTGCAATGACGGAGTTGATCCCGACAAGGCGACATAACAAGTGCGTTGATATGCTGTTGTGCGGGATACGAAAGCAGAACGGAATGATAAAGAAGAGATATGACCAGTATCTTGATATGTTTATGGAGCAGGCGGGAGAGGTAAGATAAACCTATAAAAATACATAACTAGTATACTAATGCGCTGATTGTGGGGAGGCAGAAGGGAGCGAGCGACCCTTGACAGTTTTTACAGCCTATGATATGGTATTTATGTGGCCGCAAACGCACCTAGAAGCCTCTACAACGGCTTTTTACAGTCAACGTATCGGCCTACGGCAAAAATAAGAAAAGCGAGTCAGAGACGCCTTGCAGCGCGTCTGACAAAACTTTTTTGAAAACCACTGGACAAGCGATCGGGAGTGTGTTATGCTTATGCACCCGAGGAGGAGAGAGCGGCCGGGAATGCCCCGGACGTGCTCGACATCCCGACGAGCGCGCCCCACGTGCGGGGGCGGTGACCGAGGCGACTTGGAAGCTGCCCCTGCACGACGGAGCAGGCGGCTGCCCTGTGAAAGCGGGGTGGAGTACCTTGAAAACTGAACATCGTCAAAAATTTATTTAGACAAGGAGGAATGTGAACATGGAAAAAAATGACATTTTCAATACGAATCTGCTGCAGTTGCCCATGAAGGCACAGGTGGCTGACGAGGGGGTGGTACAGGATATCGCGTCCGTTGCAGCGCCCGCAGACCTCGCTGGGGGAGTAGCGGAGCTTGAGCTGGATGCTTTGAACCAGAGAGGCGTTGTTCTTCAGCGGTTGAGCGATGTGACGCCCAAAAATCATGAAATGTTGGCATCCGGACGTCTGCAGTGCGGCGAAATCACGCTGCTTTGCGGTGACGGCGGTGTAGGCAAGGGGCAGTTCGTGGCGCAGATCGCGAGATCCCTGACCATGGGCGAGGCTACGGAGGTTTTTCCGCAGGCACCCGAGCGCACGGGCAACGTTGTGATCCTTGCGGGCGAGGACCCCATCGATGCTGTGCTGTGCCCGCGTATGGCTGCTGCTGGTGCTGATCTGGGCAAGGTTGTGGTGATCGATTCTGATGCATACTACGAAAAGAAAGGGAAAATGCCCTATCTCGGCGACCCGGATCTGGTGAACTGGATCATTGCGGCGGATCCGCTGGTGCTGGTTATTGACCCGCTTCAGGCGTTTTTGCCAAATTCTGCCAATATGAACAACCGCCAACAGATGCGGAAGGTGCTTCAAGACCTGCGCATGCTGGCACAGCAACATGGATTTGCCATCCTACTGGTGACGCATACCAACAAAAATCCATCCGCGTTTGGGCGCAAGCGCCTGAATGGATCGGGTGAACTATGGGACACCGCCCGCAGCGTGCTGATCATGGGGCATACGAGGGATGGCAGCAAAAGTTACGTCTCCCACGAAAAGAGCAGCTATGGTGTACCGGCGGATACGATCCTTTTTACCACCGAGACGGTAGAGGTCAGGGGGATCAAGACGGTAAGGCTGAAGTTTGACTCGACTTCGGATTGGAAGGACGAGGATTTTTGTCGGGAGAAGCCGGACAATAAAGGGCAGAAGTATGCAGAAGTTCAGAGAGAGCTTCTGCGTACGTTGAATGCCGCCCCGGGAAATTGTATGGTCAGCAAGGAGCTTCAGCGGCTGGTTTTGGAAAAAACTGGATGCAGTGAAAGCACCTATAACCATGCGCGCAGCGCACTGAGTGGCGATGGTCTCATCAAAAACGTCCGGCAAATTGTACCAGAGGTCGGAGTCTGCGGCGTTACAGCCTTGACACAGAGCACGGCAGTGGCGTAACGGCTGCTGAGGGTGTATGATTGCAATTTTGCAATGTTGACGAAAAATATCGATGAAAGGCGAAAAAAACACAATTTCTGCTTTTGCAATGTTGAGCCCTGCTTTGCAAGGCTGAGGTCGCCATAACAGGGGCAAAAAGGAGGAAGTGGCATGCAGTGCAGTAGACCGCTGAAAATCCCATAGCGCTGGTAGGGTGAAAGATCTGACCCGCTTTGGCACTGTTGGGAGCAGACAGCAAGACTGTTCTAAAAAACACGATTCAATTCAAAAGGAGGACCATATGACAGATAGAATATAGCGCCCGGGCAGCACCCTGCCGACAAGGGAAACTGTGCGTGGACTCTGGCAAAATAAACAAAAAATATAATTTAGAGGTGTTGAAATTGCTAAAAATTTGGAAGAATTATTATCTGGACGCGAGCAGCGTGTATTATGCGTTGAAAAAGGCGCATACGAAGGCCGATGGCGGGGTGGAGTACGATATTTGCACCTATCATGCAAGGCTGGAGGAGGCACTGGCAGAAGCTGTAAGACGCACAATTCGTGAGGGAGTCGCCAGCGGGGAGCTGAAGGAATGGGAGCAGGTGCGTGCCGAGCTCCAGCGGTTGGAGAGCGAGGCGCGGGGGCTGCTGCAGTCCATCTGCCCGGCGGACAAGACTTTGACCTCGACTCTGAAGAACAACAAATGTGCATAATGAAAGGAGAAATGATATGATTGAACTTTACTTCAATGATGCAAATCTTCTGCCCGAGAACCGTGAAGAGGAGCAGTATGCCGAGGCGACACTCAACAACATTTTGGCTGGAAAAACGGCTGACACGGAGATGTGCATCCTGCCCTGCTTTTACGATGCTCTGCTGCACAAGGGGCTGCTGTACCATCTGAACGACGGCACAACGCTGCGGATCAGACCTATCCTGAATGAGGCGGGAGAGCCGGAGCTGCTCATCAGATGCGTTACGGAGGAGACTGTTGAGGGGATATACCAGAGGGTCTCGAATTACGACTAAGGCGAGCACCGCACCGACAATGTACCTGTTTTCAAAAATATATTTTAATGAAAAGGAGCTATAACATGGTTGAAAATAACGTAAAAGAGAACCTGATTGACGATGAGGAGGAACTCTATGTGAACCTGAATGATCTGGTGAACCTCAGAGAGTCGGCGGAGCTCAAGGAAGCCGCAGACGCATTTGAAAACTATCTGGTAGACTATGCGCGGGTAACACACATGCCGCAGAGCGTCCTGTCGGATATCTGCCATCTGTCTGTACAGGCAGCACATAGGGGAATGGAATTTTGCTTCATGAAAGGGTTTGAGATGGGCGCCCGTGTAATGAAGAGTGCACTGGAAGATGAGATGATGGAGGGGGTGAAGCCGTGAACAGAAGACAAGCAGCGGTATCCTGACACTGCAGTACGAGCAAGAGGTTTGACTATGCTAACCACAAATGCAAAAGAAGCCTGCAAAAAAATTACATGTGCGCGCATCGCGCAGGAGGTACAATTATGAACTATAATCACGAAGATGCAGTAACGATCCGGACGAATGGCCGTAAGAATGACGCATCGGCGCTATGTGCGTTGAGGGATGTGCTGGAAGGGAAGGCTTTGATTTACGATGCCTGCACGGAAACACCCCACCACAGTCTGAATCCCTGCGAAGGAATTACGTTGAAGCTGGCCGATGAGCCGGATATGGAGTGTGATATGATGATCACCTTCTTGCCGTACCTCAGCGATGATGGACGGGCGTTACTGAAAATCGACTGCTATTCTGTACCCTACCGGAATGATGCGGACGAAAAAATTGTCCCCACGGCTTATGACTGGATGGACGAGCTGGACGATCCGGACATTGATACGATTTTTTAATCAACCAAACAGGAGGGATACGACTATGATCGATATCTACATGAACGGTGCAGAGGTCCATGCCGAAACACCTGAAGAAGAGCGGGAAGCATCACTTATTCTGAACGCAGCGCTGTCCGGAAAAACGACCCCGGCGGGCGGATGCATCTGCCCGGATCAAAGGGATTCCACGGTCGGTAAAGGCATTACGATGCGTTTTTGCGATGGTACGGATGTGACTATTACGCCTACCTCAGATGCAGAAGGCAACCCCGAACTGGAGATCTGCTGCAGCATGGAGGCTGTCGTTCAGGAGGCAGCGGAGGAGCCGACCTACTATTATGAGGTGCGGCTTGAACCAAAGCCTGTACTGCGGAGCTATATCGCTGCCGCCTATGAGCTCTGCAATGAACTAACCGATAGTGAGCTTGTGCAGATGGGGCATGACCGGAATACGGGGCGCATTCGTCTGTTGCAGGCGTTGGAAACGGTGGATGCACTGGCCGATTACAGCGAAGAGGCGGCGACGGAAGAGTTCGGAAACTATATGGATGTGAATTTCCCCAATGTGACGTTCAAGCCAGAGTTTGTGAATCCTCGGGCGGCACGATGGTGTGGAATGTAAAGGACAAGGAGGAAACTTATGACGGATAACAAGACCTGCAGAGTGGACATTTTGAGTGTATCGTTGGGCGAAGAAGGATATTTGATCATCCCACGGCAGACGCGTGAGCTGTGTGAGCCGCTGGTTAAGGCTGCAGATGCGCTGGAGAGGGCGCTGGAGGACCTTTCGGTTGATGAGGCGGACAAGAATAGGATCGCGCGGTTGTCGGCAGAACTGATGGCCCAAGCAGAGCAATATGCGGTAGAGCTGGGAATTCAGGCATACTTGGAGTTTACCAGAACGCTGACCCCTGAGATGAGCGTTGAGCTTGAAGGGCACAAGGACAATGAGGTGCCAGAGACATGATCCAAAGCAAACAAAAAACGCCTAGCACATGCAAGGCACTTGACAATAAAAAAGCTGTGGTAAAGGTGGGTGCCGGCAGTGTACAGCGCGCCTAGGCAAATGAGCAGGCTGTGAAATGGGCAGGACGTCCAGAGGCAGTGTCATGCTAAAAAGGAGATTAAAATGAGCTTTTTAGAAGATGTATTTCAGACCACTGACGAAATCAAGCAGAATGAAGAGAAGTTCAAAAGTGCTGTGGAGGCAAGCTTTCATCAGCTAGATGTGCTTGTTCGACCGTATTTGGGTGACGTACAGAACGCGATTCTATCTGAAATTCTGGAAGGGTTGGTCGCGCCCATTGCCGAGAGTTCCTTTGAAATTGGCTACAGCAGCGCTATGCAGACGTTTGCAGAAGCGGCGGCAGCACTCGAGGCAGGGTCCAATGTGCAACAGTAAAACAAAAACCGCCTTACCTGCGCCAACAGGTAAAGCGGCTATAGAGACGGGAAAAATCTATGTGTGTATGTTCCCGCCCCTATAATAGCACAGAACGAAGCGTTTGACCAGAGCCTTTTCTGGCAGACACTGACGAACCGGCGCATGGTCTGGCAAGATGGCTGGGCTGTGCGCCTTATATTATTATAGAGGTTATTACATGAAAACGAAAATGCCCTTTGACGGCTTCTACTTGAAGCTTTTGGATGAACAGAACGGAACCCACGAATATGAGGAATATCTACGCAACTGCAAGGAGAACCCATTGACCGAGGAAGAGCAGCGGGAATGGACAGAAAGCGCCCGTGCAGCGATTGCAGAGCTGGAACAATTGAACGCAGAGCCGGAGCCTACCAGACAGGCAGCAGAGCCGGAAGCAGAGGCAGAGGGAATATCCAGTCTCCAGACGCCAGAGCCCGCCGAGCTGCAGGAGATGTGCTGTACCGTCCAGGAGACAGAGGACGCACCAGAGGTGGAAGTGGTGCCCGCAGAAGCAATCGTGCCATTGGGACAGATAGGAGGGGACGCCCCGGCGGAGAAGGAGCGGTGGGCGTATGCCTCGGAATTGATCGGTGATGCGTTCCAGAATTGGGGGGATGGAAGAGTTCTTCTGGATATGGGAACCGGACGCGGCAAGAGTGAATTCGTTATCCGGAAGATGGCTGGATGGGCGGTTGATCAGTTTTTGAAGGGAAATTATGACAACCGGATCCTTATGATTTGCCCGTTGACGCTATTGCATGAAGATCTGGAAAAACGACGTAGGGCAGAATACTTGATGGTGTTCGGCGATGATTCAGAAGAAGGATGGGATCTATATAAAGAGGTCTTAACCGTTATCACCTACCAGAAACTTGAGCAACTCTGTAAGGGAGACGTATCCGATCAGAGAATCCTTCAAGAGCTATTGGACAGACATCGAATTATCATTGCGGATGAATGCCACTACTGGTCCGAGTTCTCAGCCTTCAACATCAATACACACTATTCACTTGATGCCCTCCTACAGGCAGAGAAAGACCATACCGTGGTTTATATGAGTGCGACCGGGCGGGATACTTGGAAACTTCTGGAAGAGAAAGGTGGCCCAACGCAGTCTGAACGTATCTATAGGTTGCCGCAGTACTATGAGTACGTCAAAGCCGCCTATTTCTATGCCCGACACAATCTGGTGACGATCCTGAAACGCCTTCCGGCGGGTGAAAAAGCAATCGTATTCATGGAGCTTGGCGATGATTTGGCCGAAATGGAAAAAATATTTGGCGACACAGCCGCATATTATTGCTCACCTTTCAACGAAAGATATCGGAAAAAGTACAGCGATTTTTCGGTCTGCGTGAAGGATGGCCAGCAGCTAAAGGATATTCTGTTCACGACAAAGGCTATGGGTGTGGGAATCGGGTTGAAAGATCGGGGTGTGAAGCATATTTTTATCGACCAATGGAATCCTCTGGAAATAGCTCAGTCGCTCGGACGCAAGCGTTCCTTGGACGCAGATGACACCTGTACTGTTTATTTCAGGGATTATAGTCTTGACTGGTATTGGGGCACAAACAGTGGGTTGAAAAAGTTTCGTAGGATGCTGTTGAACAAGTATTTGCCAGCGCAGGCGTACATGGCGGGTGAAGAAGAATTTGATAAATATCTGCATAGTGACGATCCGGAAGTGATTCAGAAGAGAATCGATAAGAGTAAAATTTTGGAACACAATGTAGTCACTGGATACCATATCAATCCGCTGGGGATTCAACAGGTAGAACACGATATCGAAACGCTTGATGACATGATCAGCACAATGAATTATCCGGAGTCATTTATGAAGTATGCGATGTTTAACTTACACCAACCCATCAAAGCGTACCGGTTCAAGGATTTGGAGGATTGGCTCTATGCACACCTGAATCAACCGATGGATTCAGAGGAAATGACAGAAAAAATTATGAGTTTTGGCTATATTGAAAGATATCAAGGGAGAGAGCCGGGTCAGATGGGTTTGAATAAATTCCTTCCATGTTATGGTGTTAAGATTGTAAGTGATAGAGAGAATAAGAGAAATGAGAATCGCAATAAAACTTTCTGGACGTTGATGAAACAATGACTATAGTTGGTGGCGCAAAATTTGGTATAACGTATATATATGACTAGCAAAAAATGCGCCAAGCTACCTTTTAATTGCATATAAGTGAAAAATATGCACACAAAGATCGCTCTTTGTCCATGCTTCACGAATACGACGCCCATGAGGAACGGGCGATGATTCGATCAGGGTAAAACATCTCGAATAATTGACGCAGATAAGTGCTGTGTGGCTCGGTTTTGATTTGATACATTAAAAAGTGTACATAAAAAATGTGACGTTCTGCCATAGAATACAAGGCCGCCTACACCGTGGACATCGCTTGATGACTGAATTTTAAGCTGTCAAAAGGAAATCGCGTTACACGACAACTCTGACCCGGCACCAAACAGCACAAACCTAGAAGAGCCCTGCTACTCGTCACTGAGCGGCAGGGCGTTTTCTTTCGCAGAACAGGGGGACCGACATATCCCATCTCTACGACAGCTTTATGAACAGCTTTCTTTTGGCTAATGGACTGTCCTGCATGATACTCGCAGAAGACCCCAGACCCAACAGACCTAAAAAGGATGAATCAGTTCTACACATGATGTCGTTCTCCTGCGTTTTACTGCGTGTGTTCGATGCTTTTTGCGCCGCTCCGGGTGGCCTTTTCCTACTGCATAGGGTGGGACATTGGTGGTGCACTTATCTGCTTTTGATGCAGCTTTTCCCCTGGAAATTCCTACTGGGCAGAGGGCCTGGTCTGACGTTGGAATACACCTGGTCCTTCGCCTTACGATCGTGTGGAACGCCACTGCCGGCCTTCCTTGCTTTATGAAACAGGATCGCTGGGCTGCCATGAAACCTTGGGTCTGACAATATGATAGCAGGAGGACAAGTCCAATTGTTGGGACTTATAAGATGACTTATGTGGAATCTTGTGGGGCTCTGGGACGGTGGCGTCTTGATTGCCTGTTTCCTTGCCCGATGGAATAGGGACCGCCTGTGATCGTTACCAAGCTCCCGGCGGAGGAGAGAGGGCTACAATTCCTATACAGGGTGGAGAAAGGGCGTTTTTCCCTCTATGCCCCCGGGGGTGGTTAAAAATCTCAAATAGGTGTCCAATATAGTAGGAAGGGGGAGTAGTAAAATCTCCCCAGCATAGGTCAAAAATAGACAGGTGTCCTTTACAGCGAGGAGGGAAGAGACTGATTTTTTGCAGGTGGAAAGACGATGTCGGAGAATCTTGGATACAATATGGAAAAAACTGATTTTACGGACCCTTTTTTGGAGGCGTCTGAACCACAAACCTGCCGCAAAATCTTGTAACATAATGGGATTTATGGTAGAATAGTGGTTGTGATGAGAAAAAGATCCAAGGAGTCATGGCATCTTTTCCCACGGGGATGAAAGGTGCCCCTGGAGTTGCGGCTGGGGATAACCCGACGGTCTCTGCGATTGTACATAACCAGCAAGAAACCGCCTGATAGAAAGCGATGGTGCAGTAACTTCCTGATTTTGATTTGGGAGGGCTGGCTTGCGGACTGAGCAGCACAGGAAAGCTGCCCCACCAGACCTCTGAATGACACAGGAAGATGAAACTTGCTGAAACAGTGTGGCCGCATCGCATTTGAAATGACCCTGGACGAATCTGTCGCCCAGGGTTTTTATTTGCCTGGAAGTGGATAACGACGAAAATGTCGGGGCAAGCGGCTTCATGGTCCTCAAAATGGCTGTAAAAAGAGCCGGAAGCGTTGAATCGAGAACAAAGGAGTAGTTAGGGAATTATGACAAAAATTCGGCACGATGTAATGTTGAGACTCGTAAAGGTATTGGATGTGGTGATGATCACACTTCCGTTTGCGGCTTGCTGGGTCTGGTACTATGCGGCAAAAACACCGCTGGATGGAACTTGGCAGGGCCATGCAGTTATTTTGGGCCTATATGCGGTGCTGTTTATTCTGCTGGGCAAGACCTATGACGCATTCTGGATGTCCATGCAGCGAGTTTCCGAGCTGATGTACGGTCAGGTCCTGGCGGCGATGGCGACGGACGGGATCTTTTACATTGTGATCTGCCTGATGGCCACGAAGCTGTGCAATCTTCTGCCGGGAATCGCTGCCATTGCAGGGCAGTTTGTGATGGCTGGCATCTGGTCTGCGGTTGCACATCGCTGGTATTACAAAGCATTCCCTCCGCAGCCTACCACCGTGGTCTATGATGTGCGCCGTGGTATGGAAAAGCTGATCCAGGACTACGGTCTGGACAGCAAGTACGAGGTGAAAAAAGTTCTGAGCGTAGAGGAGTGCCTGGAAGATCTGAGTGTTTTGGATGGTATGAAGACCGTATTCCTCAGCGGCGTCCACAGCCATGAACGTAACATCATCCTGAAGTATTGTGTGATGAACGACATCAATACGTTCATCATTCCTCGTGTGGGCGATGTTCTGATGAGTGGTGCCTGGCCGATGCACATGCTTCACCTTCCGGTGCTGCGAGTCGGTCGATACATGGCAAAGCCGGAGTTCCTCTTTGTCAAGCGTGCAATGGACATTGTGCTGTCCCTGGTGGCCCTGATCATTCTTAGCCCGATTTTCCTGATCACGGCGATTGCGGTGAAGTCGGATGGCGGCCCTGCATTCTATAAGCAGGTGCGTCTGACCAAGGATGGTAAGCCCTTCGAGATCCTGAAGTTCCGCTCCATGCGTGTGGATGCAGAAAAGGACGGTGTGGCTCGCCTTTCCACCGGTGACAAGGATGACCGTATCACCAAGGTCGGTCATATCATCCGTGCCTGCCGCCTGGATGAGCTGCCCCAGCTGCTGAATATCCTCAAGGGTGACCTGTCCATCGTTGGTCCCCGCCCGGAGCGCCCGGAGATTGCCGCACAGTACTGTGAAGAAATGCCGGAGTTTGCGCTGCGTCTGCAGGCGAAGGCTGGCCTCACCGGTTATGCACAGGTGTACGGAAAATATAACACCACACCGTATGATAAGCTGCAAATGGATCTGATGTATATTGCCCACCCCAGCCTGGTCGAGGACCTGAAGATCATACTGGCTACGGTGAAGATCCTGTTTATGCCTGAAAGCACCGAGGGCGTTTCCGAGGGGCAAACTACGGCTATGAGTGGAGAAAATCACTAAATATCGATGATTTTGCACATTCTAAGCTGCTAAAAATTGGAAGAAATTCCAGAGTGGAGTCAGGCATAAATGCACCTCTTACGGTAGCGTTAAGCTGGGAAACTTGCAAAATGCCATGTATAAAACTAAAATAGGGCTTCTAACAGTGCGAAATGCCGGATGGCACGGTGATGATATTACCGACACTGTGGGGACTTTCACATAGCGTTATCTGGACTGAGCAATGATGACCTCATCTGCGATTTCATCCCGGTCTTGGAGATAACAAGGCGGATGTGAGCAAGATGGTGATAAACACATGGTCGCAGAGATGCTCATTCGTGTGGGGGTAATCCGGCAAAAGCAAGGGAGCTACCGTAACGAGCGAGGGTGCTATCCGGACTAAAGACAGCGGTTACCGTAGCGTGAATTTGTCGCAGAAACGCTTGTTTTTGCGGTGCAAGACATAGCGGCAGTGTGATTCACACTGATGAGGACGATTAGTAGAGCTTTATAAGGAATAAACGGCTCAGACTCTTTGAGATTGAGTCTGGGCTGTTTTGTGGTTGATAATATTTCATTGATGAGGAGTACAAAGTTATGAAGGTGGCGTACTGCACTGGATTCTGGTGCACGAATATCGGAAACGGTTTTTTTAGTTTGGGTGTAGAGTATGTGCTTAAGAAAATTCTGGGCGCAGAGAATGTGACAGTCGTTTCAGATTATCAAACTTACACAACAAGTTACGGAAAGCGGCTGTATCCCCATAAGAATCAGCTTGAGTACATCGCAAAACTCGATGTGGATTATATTGTGCTTGCCGGCCCTGTGATTTCTAAGTATTTCCTCCTGCTGTGGAAAGACATTCTGTTGGAACTCAAAGAACGTGGCGTTGGTTATATGATTTTGAGTGCTGGCACTATGAAGCTTGATGCTACTGCCAGATGTGCAGTTGAAGAATTCTTTAAGCAGTGTCCTCCATTTGTTTTTTCGTCTAGAGAACATGAAACCTATGAGGCGTTTGGAAAATACGCAACCAATGCGTATGATGGAATTTGCTTCTCCTTCTTTACCCCGGATTACTATGCTCCCTGCAAGATTGATTTTGGGCAGCCGTACTGGATTTCCAATTTTGATAAAATTATTGAGCCAGAAATCTGGGTCGATGATTCTAGCCGTAAACACACCCATGAATTTGAATTTGACAATCAAAGGATTTTCGTTAATTCACCTTCTACGGTTGCAGCAAAAACAGATCGGTTTACAGATGCATTGATTTATGTTCGAAGTCTTCTGCCAGCACCGAAACGTGAAAACGAAATCGGTCGGTATAAGCTGGTAAGAACGGATCAGAGATTCCACCCGCATTTTAGAAGCAAAATTTACGCATATAAAAACTCCTTCTGTGCAGATATCCCTTACGGCTATATTAATCTGTATGCAAATTCTCAATTAACCTTGTCCGATAGAGTGCATTCCTGTGCGGTAACACTTGCATACGGTCATTCTGCAATGCTCTTTGTGAAGACTAATCGGGTGGGTCTGCTCGAGAGAGTTGGAGCAGGTGAAATAACAAAGAAACCTGTCAAATTGGATATGGAAATACTTGATGCCGAAAAGGAAAAGATGACAGAATGGCTTAAAGCTGTGCTATCATAATGGAGAAATAGCATGAGAATTTTATTTTGGCTTAGTATAGGCTTGGATCGAAGAACGCCATCAGAGCACTTACTTACTGCGATGATAGAGGCTCTATACAAGAGAGGACACACGGTTCATATTCTCCAAAAAGATACAGGTGGAGAAATTGAGGGACTCTACCCCAAACTTGAAAATCTAGGAGTTACAACAACAAAAATTCCTATGACTGCTGTAGCACATAGCAATCTTGTAAGTCGATACTTATCTGATTTAAGTTATGTGAAAAAATGCGATGAATGGATAAAACAAAATAGGAACTATGATAGAGTTTTTTTGCAGTCATCAAATGTTGCAGGCTTTCAGATGTGGGTTTTAAAAAAACGGATGAAAACTGTTCGCACTGTTTTTAATGTTCAGGATATGTTCCCGGAAAATGCGGTATATAGCGGAAAAATCAAAAAGAATAGTTTGCCTTATATATTTTTTTCAAGAACGCAAAAATATGCCTATGATAAAGCGGCAGAGATTATTACAATTTCAGAGGATATAAAGACTGAACTTGAAAGTAATGGAGTTAATGGAAGTAAAATTAAAGTAGTATATAATTGGAGCTATCAGGATAAACCGTTTGAAAGAAGTTTGTCCATGGATAATGATATTCGGAAGCTGCTGCCCCAGAACAAATTCAATGTAGTATATGCGGGAAATATAGGAGTCATGCAGAATGTCGAAGTTGTAATCGAGGCGGCGCGTAAATCAGAAGACCCAGATGTTTTGTTTCATATTTTTGGGGATGGTGCATACAAACAGAAGCTTATTGAAAAAGCAAGCGATTTAAATAATGTGATTTTTTGGCCGATGCAACCCGTTGATAAAGCACCTGCCCTGTATGCCTGTGCGGATGTTAACATCATACCACTTGCGCAAAATATCTATCGTACAGCACTGCCAAGTAAGACAGCAACGTGTATGGCTGTCCATGCACCACTAATTCTCTGTATTGGGACGGAATCACTGTTTGCACAAAGGGTGAAAAGAGAAACAAATTGCCCAATTGTCGATTGCTCGGATGATAAAGGCCTCAGACGTGCAATAGAAAAAATAAAGAGTAAGGAAATAGTGTGCCACACAGAAGAATTCTTCTTAGACAATATGGAAATGTCTGTTAATAGCATGGTTTATGCGAAATCAATTGAAGCTGATGTAACTGCAAATTGACAACGCAAATTGATAATATCTGTTTTGGTTAAATAGCAAAGGAGAATAATTTAAAATGTCTGCATTTGATAACGCAACCCTTATGATCACTGGTGGTACTGGTTCTTTCGGTTCTACCGTTCTGAAGCACTTCCTGGATTCTGACCTGAAGGAGATTCGTATCTTCTCCCGTGACGAAAAGAAGCAGGATGATATGCGCCATGAGCTTCAGGCCAAGCACCCTGACACTGCAAAGAAGGTGAAGTTCTACATCGGTGATGTCCGCAACCCCCAGTCCATCCGTGACGCAATGCCCGGCGTTGACTACATTTTCCATGCCGCTGCATTGAAGCAGGTCCCTTCCTGCGAGTTTTTCCCCATGCAGGCGGTTCAGACCAACATCATCGGTACTGACAATGTCCTTCACGCTGCTATTGATGCCGGGGTCAAGCGTGTCGTCTGCCTGTCCACCGATAAGGCAGCCTATCCCATCAACGCCATGGGTATCTCCAAGGCCATGATGGAGCACGTCATCTACGCAAACGCCCGTGTGGCAGCTGAGCGGGGCGGCACCACTATCTGCTGTACCCGTTACGGCAACGTTATGTGCAGCCGCGGTTCCGTTATCCCTCTGTTCATCGACCAGATCAAGGCTGGTAACCCCATCACTATCACCGACCCCAACATGACCCGCTTTCTGATGAACCTGGACGAGGCTGTGGATCTGGTCTTGTTCGCTTTCCAACATGCAAATCCCGGTGATTTGTTCATCCAGAAGTCTGATGCTTCCACCATCGGCGATTTGGCAAAGGCAGTCCAGCAGTTGTTTGGTGATACCGGTACGAACATCATCGGCACTCGTCACGGCGAGAAGCTGTTCGAGACCCTGATGACCCGTGAGGAGCGTCTGCGCAGCCAGGATATGGGTCATTACTTCCGTGTTGCTGCGGATAATCGAGACCTGAACTATGATAAGTTCGTGGTCAAGGGCGAAGTACATACCATGGCAGACGAGTCCTATACCAGCCACAACACCGAGCGTTTGGATGTGGAAGGCACTGTCAAGAAGATCCTGACCACCGAATATGTCCAGAATGCGCTGAAGGGCATCCCGAATGTCTAAAGAAAAGCTGCTGCTGGTTGGTGCAGGCGGCTTCGGACGCATGGTTGCAGAACAGGCAATGCTCCAATACGACTGTGCTTTCGTAGACGATGGCCAACCCGTAGGCACTGAGATCTGTGGTATTCCGGTGGTTGGCAGTCTTGCTGATTTGCCGGAGCTGCGGAAGGAGTACGGCTTGCTGGTTGTGGGTATCGGCAACAATCAGTTCCGGGCACAGGTGTATGAAAAGGCAAAAGCTCTTGGCTTTGCTTTTCCCAATATCGTTGCTCCCAGCGCCTATATCAGTCCGCATTCCAAGATGGGATGCGGTTGTGTGGTGCTGCAAAACGCTTGCATCCAGAATGGTGCATCTGTCGGAAACGGTGTTCTGCTGAATGCCGGAACGGAAATCCACTGTGATGCAGCGGTAGGGGATTACGCCCTGATTTACACCAACAGTGTGGTTCGCACCGGTGCGACTGTAGGCAGTTTTGCCCGCATCGGCAGCAACGTAACGGTTTGCAATCATGCAACCGTGCCGGACGGCGCAGATATTCCGGACTGCGCCGCAGTACATTAAAGAGGTAAGTGAATGAACATTCTAGTCACAGGTGCCAAGGGCATGGTGGGAACTGCCCTGTGCAACAACCTGAAAAACATCCGGGATGGGAAAAACAAGACTCGCCCGGCATTGGATATTAAAGAAATCTACGAGTATGACCTGGACTCCACCGCCGAGGAGCTGGACGAGTACTGCCAGAAGGCAGACTTCGTATTCAATCTGGCAGGCGTGAATCGCCCGGAGAACCCGGAAGACTTCATGAAGGGCAACTTTGGCTTTGCATCGGACTTGCTGAACTGCCTGAAAAAGCACGACAACAAGGCCACCATCATGCTGTCTTCTTCCATTCAAGCTACGTTGGCTGGTCGTTTCGGCAACAGCGAGTACGGACGCAGCAAGAAGGCTGGCGAGGAACTATTCTTCCAGTATGCTCAGGAGACTGGGGCTAAGGTTGCGGTTTACCGTTTCGTGAACCTGATGGGCCACAGCCGCCCCAAGTACAACAGCGCCGTCAGCACCTTCTGCTGGGCGGTTGCCAATGACGAACCCTTCACCGTCAACGACCGCAGCACAGAATTGGAGCTGCTGTATATTGATGACCTCGTAGAAGGTATGTTTGATCTGCTGGAAGGCAAGGAGCAGCACTGCGAATTCGACGGCGTGGAAACGGTTCTGAATGCAGACGGTCGTTACTGCTGCGTCCCTGTGACACACAAGGTAACACTGGGCGAGATCGTAGATCTGCTGCAGGAGTTCAAGGCGCAGCCGAGTACGCTTATGATGCCCAAGATGCCAGACGGTTCCTTTGCTAAGAAGCTGTACTCCCTGTACCTGACCTACCTGCCGACGGACAAGTTCAAGTATGCCCTGAAGATGAACATAGACAACCGTGGCTCTTTCACCGAGCTGGTACACACTGCTGACTGTGGACAGGTGAGCATCAATATCTCGAAGCCCGGTATTACCAAAGGCCAGCACTGGCACAACTCCAAGTGGGAACTGTTCATCGTGGTTGCCGGTCACGGCCTGATTCAGGAACGGAATATTAACACCGGAGAGACGGTGGAATTTGAAGTTTCCGGAGACAAAATCGAGGCTGTCCACATGGTTCCCGGATGGACTCACAACATCATCAACCTGTCCGAGACGGAAAATCTGGTGACGGTGATGACCTGCAACGAGATTTTTGACCCCAACCACCCGGACACCTTCTTCGAGCCGGTGTAAGAGAAGATACTGGTTGA
>OOCW01001350.1_pt1 | contig 17625 bp, 17 predicted proteins | sample 1671201 | NCBI WGS metagenome assembly OOCW01 (sample SAMN06348132, study PRJEB24527) | human gut metagenome | biome: human gut; feature: ankylosing spondylitis patient; material: feces | host: Homo sapiens | place: China | collected 2015-10
ATTATATTAATATTGTACAAATTTCAAATTACACGTTCCATCTCTTAACCTAACAGTTTCTATATGGTTTGTGTCATTTATGTCACATTGAAGTAATCTGATAAATTATAAAAGGTAATATATACATCACAAAACTCATTTGTAGTTGATATTACATCTATGTCATGACTTAGTTTATTAAGAATTTTCTTAGCTATATAAAGTCCCATACCTGTTGATTTAGTTCTTTTTCTTCCGTTTATTCCTGTAAACCCTTTATCAAAAATTCTATCAATATCTTGTGGGACTATTCCTATTCCATAATCTTTTATATGTAACTGAATCCCTTTTTTATCTTCTTTTAAATAAATTTCTATTTTTCCACCTGCATAACTGTACTTAATTGCATTATCAATTATAAGCTCAATTATATGTGTTATCCATTTTTTATCAGTAAAAACAGTTTTATTAAGCTCGTTAACTTGTAAATCTATCTTCTTATATATAAATTGATATTTATTTTTCTTAATAACTTCTTTTACTACTTGTCCAAGATTTACTTCATCTATTAGAAAATCTGAGTTGTAATTTCCAGATCTGCTACAGTACATAGCTTGTTCAACAAGTTTATCTATACGACTTACTTCAGTATTTATTTGTTTTGATGTTTCTTTAGTATAATCTATTTCATTAACCCTTTTTCCTATTATCTGAAGTACTGAGATGGGTATTTTTACTTCATGTATCCATTTTGTCATATAATCATTAATTTCTTCCAATTCTTCTCTTAAACTAATTGCTTCTAATTCATCTTCTTCTATTTTTTCTTTTACTTTTTTATAAAAATAATTCTTATCTAAATCTTCATTTTCACCAAAGGGATTGTTTATTCCATCAATAAATCTTTTTATCTTTCTTTTGTAGTATCTATATCCTATGATAATAAAAATAGATGTAATAAAAATTACTAATATATTTATGTAAATTAAAGTATCCATACTTTTACCTAAATTAGGGTCTAGTAAAATCACTGTATTAACTATTATCATAATAAAAATTACTAAAAGTAAAGATAGTTTTATTTCTTTTAAATATTCTAATAAACTCATCTTATTATGTACCCTTGTCCTTTTTTAGTTTCTATAAAATCTCTAAGTCCTATGGAGTCCAGTTTTTTTCTTAAACGATTTACATTTACTGTTAAAGTATTTTCACTTATAAATTCATCTGTATCCCAAAGTTCTTCTATTATTTCATCCCTACTTACTATTTTTTCTTGATTATTCATTAATATATTCATAATTTTTAGCTCATTTTTAGTAAGATCCATACTTCCCTCTTTAAAATAGACTTTTCCCTCCACAATATTTAAAGTTATATCTTTAAATTTTATAATGTCACTTTTTAGGTCACTATTATATGAATAAGTTCTTCTAAGAATTGCTTGAATTTTTGCTACTAAAACTTGAGGTGAAAATGGTTTCGTTATATAATCATCTCCACCCATATTTACAGACATGATTATATCCATATCATCATTTCTAGAAGAAATAAAAATTATAGGTACTTTTAAAAAGCTTCTTATTTGTGAACACCAATAAAATCCATCATAGCAAGGTAGATTTATATCCATCAATATTAACTTTGGATTACAGTCTAATACTTCATTAGTTATATTTCCAAAATCCTCAACTTCAAGAGTGCTATATCCCCATTTATTTAAGGCTAAGCTAATTTCTCTACTTAGAGCTTTATCATCTTCTATTATAAAAATATCCATTATTTATACCTCTTTATTTCTTATTTTAAATTTACTTTATTATATTTTAATTATAATCAATTTCATAGACTTTATTTGGAATTCTATATATTTAAACTGTAAATAATAAGATAAATAGTTTAATTTATATTTTATAAAAGAAGGGAGATGTATCATTTGAACTTAAGCGTACCTATAGAGCATAGTTGTGATATCAAATGTCCTAAATGTAGACATACATATTTATACAACTTTAAAATCCAAGATATGAAGGAAATTAGCAATAAGAATGATTTTGAAGAAAAAGAGTATGAATTTTTAACTTATTTAATTTGTAAAAATCCATTATGTAATTATGATATTGAGATTAAAGGAAGAGTTATAAAATCACATTTAGATATGATTAAATCAATAAATATTACTTCGGCTAAATAAATAGACCCTTTTATGAATTAAAATCGGGAGTATAAATTGGTTTATTTAAAAACAGCTTAACCTATACTCCCTCTATTTTTATTTTATCAGTTTATTTGAATCCCCATAAATTATAATAAGTTAAAAATAAATCTACTACTTTTCCATAGCTCTGAGTCCCTTCTTCTACGCCGTTTGCTTTTAAATATGTATTATTTACACTATCAGATATTTCACTTACTTGTCCTTGGTACTCACTCCAAAACTCACTATTATCTATTAAATCATGTCTAACTTTATATGATATATTTCTATTTAGCTCTAGTAATTTATCGTAATCAACTTTTGCTAAAGCTGAAGATACGTAATTCAGTGCTAAAATATATCCCGAATATTGAAAATCATAATCTTCGTTATTTATACAAGCTATATATGCTAAAAAATTTGCCTCGTCTTCACTGGCATATCCTCTTTGATGAGCCATCTCATGCAATGTTGTAAAAGGTATATAGATATCTGGTACAGCTATATTTACATTTGCTTCTCCTGTAAAAGGTGAGTATATTCCTGTAATTCCTGTATAACACAGTAAACTTGAATTAAGTATTGGCTTAGCAGTTGTATAAACTCCCTTTTTATCTAAATTTAAAATACTAACTTTCTCATATGCATATTTTGCTCTAGATAGTACGTCATTATAATCTGTATCGACTTTCATAACATAATTTTCATCTTCTACTACTTTTTCTCTAGTCTCATTACATCTTTCAATTAAAAACTTATATAGATTAATTAAATCTTTATTATCACATTTAATGCTTCTTATATTTTGATTTTTAGTATTATTATAATCTTCAATAAGTGAAGTTTGTAAATCCATTCTATTATAGTTTATTCCCCACAATACTATAAAAAGAAAATACACAATTCCTATTATTGATATTATATTTAATAAAGAATTTTTTAGATATGATAAAATTTTTCTTGGTCTTTTTATAATATAAACAATAGAATATATTATAAATATTGCAATAAATAAGATTGCTGTATAAATTAACATTTCAAATAAAGAAAAAGGTAAAATACTAGAAATTTTGCTTAAAACTTTAACCATATATATATTTATTCCATTAGAATAATATTTTTCCACGATTTCTGGTATTTTTGATGTTATTAAATTTAATAAAATAGAAAAAATAAATAATGACATAGATATAATTCTAAATCTTTTAATTTTAATCACCCCTCTATATTTAGAAATTTTATCTTTATAATAAAAAACTCCTATGATATTTATTGTATCATAGGAGTTTTTATTTAAATTTAATTAATATAATTTAAATAATTTTAATATTTTTTGCCAAACTGTTAAAGATTCTTCTTCAACATATTCTTCAACTTCTTCTTTTTCAATTGCTATAGCAGGTGTTTTTATAACAAACTGCACTGATTCCACATTTTTATTTTTATCTGATACAAAGGATTGAACTTCAAAGTCAGAACCTGTAAATTCATCTAGCATAGAGTCTATCTTTTCATCCACCTCATCATCCATATTAGATGTTTTATCTGAAAATTCACCAGTTCCATCTACAAGAGTTTTTGTACCATCATATAATGTAGATGTTCCTTTAACTAAATCTAAAGCTCCATCACAAATTTGATTATATCCTTGAGATATTTGATTTACTGCACCTGTATATTCATTTATTCCACCATCTAATACTGTATAATTTTCAACTAACTTGTCAATTCCACCTTTTAATGTAGTCATATTAGTCATTAAGTTTCCTAATGAAGATACTAAATTTTGAATAGCTGTATCAAATTCTTTGTAGCTACTTTGTAAAGTCAATGCTCCTGTCATTAAGTTAGTTTGACTAGATGATGAATCTAATGCAGAATCTATTCCACTAATTAATGTATTACTTCCTTCAATATATGCTGTATTTGCTTTTAAAAGAGTTTCTACTGATATTAATGTTCCTGCTTGAGTTATATAATTTGTTACTGCATCTTTATTACCTGCATCTACTTGTTTATATAGTGTAATAGCTTCAGCATCTCCACTTTGAGCTAGCTGTGCTAATTTGTTAGTAACTGCTGGAACACCTCCAGAAACATAAGCATCATATAATACTCTTTGAGTATTAGTAATCTTCAAATTAGAAATTGCTTGATTATTTTTTTCTGCTAAATCCCTAGGATTTTTTAATCCAGCTTTTGCTAAAGCACTATAATAAGAATCTATACTAGAATCTAAAGTTTTTAATCCACCAACTAATTCATCTATTCCTGATTTTATACTAGTTGATGCCTGAGATAGTTTACTTAAATCATCACCTGAAACAGATACATCTTTTAATGCTGATTGTATTGTTTTAAGAGCTTTATAAACTTCGCTAGATCCACCATTTAAATCTGATGATTTTGAGTTCAATGTATCTAATGCCTCTTGAATAGTATTTATACCATCTGATAAAATTTTAGCTCCATTATTTAATTCATTTGCTCCATTATTTAATTCATTCGCACCATTATCTAACTCAGATACTGCATCTTGTAATTCACTTATTTGGTCAGTTAATTCTGATGTATCTATAGTGTTGCTATCTATACCTAAATTTAATTTTATACCATTTATAGATATACTCCCCATTTCAAAATTAACCACATCACAACTTATATTTATATCTTTTTCTGTTTTGGGCATTATTGTATAAGTAAGCTGTTTATATCCTCCAACATTAGCCACTGTTGCTCCATCACTTTTTATATTTTTACATAAATTTGTATCTAACTGTAATGATGTTTGTAATGCATAATTATCAAAGAATTTGCTTTTGGTATTTTTATTTTCTTTTATAGAAATATGCATTTCTAACTTACCACTTTTTCCTGCAATCTCATCAGCAGTATATTCTTTACCATCTAATTTATAAGTTATTGATATATCCCAAGGTATATCAGTATCATTATGCATAATCCCTTCATAATATAATTTATCCCTTGAATTATTAACTGTAACAACACCATTACTGTAATTTATTTTGTCACTAGTATTCATATTTTTTACTTCTGTATATGAACCATAATCAGTTATATTTTTATCTTTAAAAATATTCACTGCATAAATTTTTTCTATATTTCCCGAACTATCAAGATTTATATATATTACCTCTTCTTTTTCACTTGATTTGGATACAGCTAATGATGTTGATGTAAATAAATTAGAAGTTAATATTAATCCTGACATCGCTATAGCTATTGCTTTTTTATTATTCATATTAAATCCTACCTTTCGAGTTAATTTTGGCTTACTTTCTTAGTAAGACTTTCATAAGTCCTTGGCTTACTTTCTTTATAGAAATTTGCTTCTACAGTTGTTTTTTCTATTACTCCATCAAGTAAATACAACATCCCTGGAATTACAAATAGTACTATTGTTGTTGATAATGCTGCACCTATTGCGAGAAGTTGACCCATCTGACTAATAACTCCATGGGTAGAAATAATACCTAATAACATTCCCCCTACTGCTAATATTGATGCAGATGTTAAAATTGAAACTGTTACTGAAGACATGGTTTCAATAATTGAATCTTTCTTAGAATAATTTTGTCTATCCTCCATATATCTAGATGTTAAAAGTATGGCATAGTCAACTGTTGCTCCTAACTGCACTGAGCTTATAATTAAATATCCTATATAGAATAATGATGTTCCTCTAATATATGGAACTGATAAGTTTATCCATATTGCTGTTTCTATTGCCATAACTAAAATAACTGGTATTGATAGAGATTTCATGGCTAATAATAAGACTACAAATACTGCTCCTATGGCTATAATATTTACTCTCACATTATCTTCTGTTACAGTTTCCATTAAGTCATAAGTACTTACACTTTCCCCTGCCAAATAATACTTATCTTCATAATATACTTTAGATAATGCTCTGATTTTTTCTACTAAATCAAATGCATGCTTTCCTTCATAGTCTGATTTTACATTTATTATCATTCTACTGTAATTATCTGATATAAGCTGACTTAAAGTATCCCTATCTAAATATTCCATTGGAACTTCTGCCCCTGCCATATCTACATAAGATATGATACTTGTTACTTCTGGTATATCTTTCAGCTTATCACTAAGCTCTTTTTCGCTTTGAAAATCACCTTTTGGTACCATTAGCACTAAATTATTAGATTTTCCAAATGTCTCTTCTATTTTTTGTGTATCTTGACCTAATTGAGTTTCTAATCCAAATAGTTTAGAAGACCCATAGTAAAATGAGTTACTTCCTTGACCTATACGAGATGGCATTACTAATAATATAAATATAAGCACTCCTGGTATCATTATTTTACTTACAAATTTTCCAAACTTATCAAAACTTGGTATAAATGGTCTATGCTCTGTTTTGTCTATTAGTGGATAGCAATATAAAGTAACTGCTGGCAATAAAGTAAACACTGTAATCAAGCTAAGCACTATAGATTTCGCCATAACAACTCCCATATCTGGACCTATTTTAAATTTCATTAATATAAGAGCTGCAAATCCTATCACTGTAGTAAGTCCACTTGATAGTACGGCACTTGTGGATTTTGTCAGAGCTTTAACCATAGCTTCTTTCGGCTCATATCCTTCTTTTCTCATTTCAGCAAATCTATGCAAAATGAATATTGAATAATCCATTGATACGGATAACTGCAACACATTTCCTGCTGCATTTGTTACAAATGATATTGTTCCAAATAATAAATTTGTACCTTGATTTAGCATAATAGCTATTCCTATAGACCCTAGAAGTAATATTGGTTCAAACCAAGATGTAGAAGTTAAAGCTAATATAGCTAAACATATTGGTATAATAAGTAAAATTATCTTACTAACTTCAGATTCTGTTTGTTCTGTAGCTATTGCCATATTTACTGCAGAACCTGACATGGAATTTTCATCACCTATTAGTGCTCTAATATCATTTACTGTTTGAATATTTTTTTCTTCATCAATAGTAACCGTGTATAATGCATTATTTTCTTTATAATAAGGTTCAATAGTATCCTCATCTAATGCTTCCAATGGAATATTTAAATCTATAACATCATCTAACCATGTTACTGATTCGACTCCATCTATAGATTCTAATTTTTCTTTCATTTGTTTTGCTTGTGCAATACTCACATCTGATACCATAACTCTCACATTAGGTATAGCTGTTCCATACTCTTCATTCATAACATCTAATGCTATTGTTGAAGGTGAACCATCTGGTAAATAATTATTCATATCATAGTCGATTTTTACTTGCTTACTGCATATCATACAAATGATTGTAGATATAGCAAATATAGATATGACCAGTTTTCTGTGGTTTACTATCTTCCTATAAAATTTCTCCATAATTTCACTCCCCTAATAACTTTAATGAACACCGTGTTGATTTATTTATATTTTTAAATTATAATTATCAAGATAAAAAAACTCAATAATCAATAATTTAACCTATGTTTATATATAAACTCCAACGAAACAGATTGTATATAAATGAACATATTTTTAAAATCTGTTTATTAAATTTAACTGTTATCCAGTATAAGGGAATATAGAGAGGGATTATTATGGGAAAAAAAATAGATCGTAGAATTAGAAAAACAAGAAAACAACTTCAGGATGGATTTACTTCTTTATTACTAGAAAAAAGTATTAAAGATATTACAGTAAAAGAACTGTGTGATAGAGTTGATTTAAATCGTGGAACTTTTTATCTGCATTATAAAGATATTTATGATATGGCTGAACAACTGGAAAATGAATTGTTAGATCAATTGGAAAATATTTTAGCTAATCACTTTTATGACACAATAGATGATAGTCCATTTCCACTTCTTTTAGATTTATTTATTTTAATAAAAGAAAATGCTTCTTTTTGCACTGCATTATTAGGTAGTAATGGTGATGTTACATTTTCCAACAAATTAAAATCTATTTTAAGGGAAAAATGTTTTAGCGATTGGATGGAATTATTTAATTCAGATAAAGCTGATAAATTTGAGTATTTTTATAATTTTATAGTTTATGGTTCTACTGGTATTATTGAATCATGGCTAAAAGGTGGATTAAAAGAAAGTCCTGAAGAAATATCACTAATTGTAGGGGAAATAATACTTAATGGGGCTGAAATAATAAAATAGGAATATATATAGGTTAATCCTATATATATTCCTATTTTTTATAATATTATTTAAACTAATTGAGGCACTGCATTTATTATTTCTTCTTTTCTTTCAAGTAAATCATTAGATAATAATTGCTTTTCAACATTTTCAAAACCTATACGTTGTATAGTTGTTGCAAAACGCTCACCAGGTTTCCCTTGTTCTTTATATAATAGTATAGCTTTTTCTATTACATCTAATGCTTCTTCTTTAGAAGTAAATATTTTGTTTAATGCCTGACCATGATTGATTTCTTTACCCCATCTACCACCTATGTAAATTTTAAATCCATAATTTCCATCTTTTATTGATTTAAATGGACATTGTCCCACGCAACGACCGCAGTGTTTACATATATTTTCATCTATTTTTAAAACTCCATCTATAACTTCACATGCATGTGAAGGACATACTTTTTCTATTTTACATTTTTTACATCCCTTGCAACAATCTTCTTCAAAATTAGGTATACATTGCCCTATTATACCTACATCATTTAAGTTTGGTTTTACGCAGTTATTTGGACATCCGCCAGTTGCTATCTTAAATTTGTGTGGTAATTTTACATCCCCATAACCTTTAAAAAATCTTTCATGAATTTCTTCTGATACAGCAAATGTATCTATTAATCCATATTGGCAAGTAGTTCCTTTACATGATACAACTGGACGAACTTTAGCTCCAGTACCTCCCGTTTCAAGACCTTCCTTTGCTATATAAGCTCTAAAATCTTCTATTTTATCGTATGGTATTCCTTGAACTTCCACTGTAAGACGAGTTGTAAATGTTACTACTCCATTTCCAAATAGTTCTGCTGCTTCAGCTATACATTTTTGTTGAGCCGCAGTTATTTTACCATTTACAGTTATAACTCTTCCTGAAAAGTTATCAGTTCCTTTGTTACTTAAAAAACCTAACGCTTTAACTCTTTTTTCATCTTCTTTACTAATAGTCAGTGTTGCCATTTTTACCCCCTCATAAATTACATATATTTACCTATTTATAGATATTTTTATTGTAACACTTGCACTACTATTATTAAAGTTACATAAACATATATAATAAATAATTTATAATAATTTTATTATTCATATTTATATGATTCTTTTTCTTATTTGTTTTATAAATATGCAAATAAATAAAATTATTCCTAAAATTCCCGTATAAGGATATACCCTACCTACTAACTTTTCAAATGGTAATAAACCTCCTAAAAAAGCTATCATTGAAAGCATAACTGCTATAATTTTACTTTTATTCTTTCTACCTTTTTCAAATTTATTACATACAGCCCAAAAATCAGGTGCAGCAGTAGAAAAAATTCCGCACAATAAAACTACAGAGAATATTTTACCTAAAATAGGTGAAATAGATTTTGCAAAATATAAAGTTGGTATAGATAATTTATAAATCTCATCTATTTTTGATAATAAAGCTAAATTCATAACTAAAATAACAATCATTAATAATAAACTGCCTATAATAGCCCCGTATATAGCCTCTTTTCTACTTTCTGCACTATTTCCAAGGGATGTAAAGAAAAATAATCCACTAACCATATTGTAGGATACATATATAATTCCACTTTGAATCCAATTTCCACCTGACTTTGGAATAGAAACATTATCTATTATTTGGGTAATATTTGTTAGCCCGTCTATATTTTTAAATATTATAATAAATCCTACTATTAAAGAAAAAATCACAATAATAGGTCCTATAAGTCCAATTACATTTATAAGATTATCTAAACCACAAATAAATGATATTAGTACTAATATGGACATCATTGCACATCCTACATAATAATTAAATCCATAATATTCTTTTAAAGTAGCACCTGCTCCTGAAATCATTATTATAACACTTATAAATAATAAAACTGGTACAAAATACTCATAAAATACTCCTATTTTATTTCCACAAAAATACTTATAAGGACTATATTTTTCATATCCACCATAATCGTAACCTGCACCCATTACAGTAGTACCTAAATATGTAAATAAAATTAAACTTATTAAAATAGAACCCAGACTATATAAACCATTTGAAGTAAAAAACTGCATAATTTCCTGACCTGTAGCAAACCCAGAGCCAATAATAAAGGCTATAAAAGCCCCAGCAAATTTTAATACATTTAATATACTAACATTCCCTTCCATACTCATCTCTCCATATAAAAAATTTCAAAATGCTAGTACTAAATATATGTAGTAAATTCTCTAGTATGACTTAATAAACAAAAACGCATTGATAAATCTATCAATGCGTTTTTCATTTCTATCTAATATTTTCTTCGTAAATCTTACGACATCTATTTACTGCTTCTTCTTTTGGGCTTTCTATACCATGAAGATCCAAACCTTCTTTTCTAACTCCATGATGTCTGTATATATTAAACTTGTACTTACATTTATTCTTTATAATTTTAGATGCTTCCCTAACTGTATTTTCATTATCTAAATTAGGTGCTATTACAGTTCTAATCTCATAAACTTTATCTAAACTTAGTAAATACTCAAGGTTTTTAATAACAGTATCATTATTTAATCCAGTTATTTTAATATGCTCATCTTTGTTCATACTTTTAACATCTATCATAAATTTATCTGTTAAATTTACAAACTCTTCATATTTACTTAAATCTATACTCCCATTTGTATCAACAAAACAAGTAAGACCAAGTTCATTCTTTACTCTTTTAAATAGTTCTGTTAAAAATTCTACATTAAGTGTGGCTTCTCCTCCACTGACAGTTATACCTTGAATAAAAGGACTAATTTGTTTAATTTCTTCAAATAATTCATCTACTGAATAGTCTTTAGTTTTTGGAGTTGATAAATGTTTACATTCTCTGATACAAGCATCACAAGAAACACATATTTTATCATCCCAAACAACTTTATTATCCTTCATCTCTAAGGCATTTACTGGGCAAACTGTGACACATTTGCCACAGTTTACACATTTATTTATAGTTTCTGGATTATGACAGTAACTACATTTAAAATTACAACCTTGGAAAAATATTGCCGTTCTATTTCCCGGTCCATCTATACAAGAAAATGGAATAATTTTATTTACTAGAGCCATAATTAATCTCTCAGCCTTCTATCGAATGCTTTTGCTCCATTTTTAGCATTCATACCAAATACAGTAGCATTATTTTTAACTGCTTGTCCGCTTTCCAGCTCAGCTACTTCTGATTTTTTTACAAGATATCCTGTAACACGAACTACATCGCAACCACCTGAGTAAACTGAAATATATCTTATTCCTGAGTTGAATGCACCTTCCACAACATTTATTATTGCTTCCGGATTTTCTTTATAAGTATCTTCAAATACAAATATATCTCCTATTCCATTAAAGAAATATTTGTGATAAGGAGCTGATTGTACTATATGTTTAAATAATTCTGGCTCTTCTCCAACTGGTATTCTACATCCTGGAGATATACCTGTATCAGTATCTATCCCAACTTGACAGTGCATTACATGATTATTTTTATATGCATCTCCCACATATGGTGATTTGTATGCAGTTACTATAGAATTAAGTTTTTCTACTATTTTTAATCCTAATTCATTTGCTGCATCTCCATATCCAAATCTATCTTTTTGTTCAGTTGCATTTAATAAGTGGTTAACTGCTTCTGCAAGTCCTACCATACCAAACATTCCTGTAAATAATTCTTTTTTGATGAATCCTTCTTTTATAAGGAAACTTGTTCTAAAGAAAGAAGCTTCTTCAACTAGGAATTTAACTCTTTCATCTATGTATGCAAGCATTTTTTCAGCTGCAAATGGTAGTTTATTATCTAAGAAATCTTCTACAGATGTAGCAGTTTCAGCTAATCTACTTAAAACTAGTCTTACTAGGGTATATCCCCCACCACCTACTATAAATCCATTATAGCAAGAAGCTAGAGCATAGTTTTCTGTTCCAAAATCTACTGTATCCATTTTATGATTTGCAAAACTTGGCTTAGCAGTAACTAACGCTGTACTTGCACAAAGCTCAGCAAATTCTTTTGAAGTTATATCTTTATCATATTTAACTGTTAAGTTAGGCATTGCACACTCTAATTCAGTCATAGCTTTTAATATAAGTCTTCCTGCTTTTGTATCAACTGGTCCTATATTTGCATGAACAAATGAGTCAGTTAATGCTCTATCTATATGTGTTAAGAATAATTTTATTGCCTTATATGCTTCCTCTTCATCTTTTACAAAAGGATTTAAAAGTGTATCTATGTTTCCTAAGTATACTGGATACGATGTTATTGATGGCACATGTTTATATAAAATTAATAAACTATTAGTTGCTTCCCATATATCAGTTGGTGGTTGTAAGTCTAAGAATTTACATCCTTTTTCCATTAATACTTCATAGTTTGGTATAACATATCTTGGTCTGTAAGGTGTATTTCCTTCAAACATTGTACATATTATTTCAGCATCTAATAATTTTTTAGTGTCTTCATCTATGTTGAAAACTTCTATGCTGTTTCCTGCATATCCTGCCAATTGTAATACTTGTTGATTATAAGTTAGAGTTTCATTTTTTATTATTTCTAACACTTGATTCATTTGCTTTTCCTCCATAATAAGCTACATTTATTTTATTGAATTTAACTTTTTGTAAAGTTTTTTACATTGCTCTTTTGTTATGAAAATTCCTTTTCTATTTACAGTAACTAGGTTTTCTTCTTTTAAAATTTTTAGATTTCTATTAATTGTTCTTACAGAGAATCCTAAGATTGAACCTATTTCTTCTCTAGTTTTCTTTATAATAATTTCATCTTTATTTTCACTCTCAAAAATATTTATTAAATAATTTATTAAAATACACAAGGCTGGATAAGCTAGAACTTCTCCAGTTTTTAAGGACTGATTGTACATACTATTTGAAACGAAACATAAAACATCTAAAGTTAACTCTTGATCTTTTTTTATCCAGTTAACAAAATCATTCTTATCCATTTCAAGTATTATACTATCTGTAGTTGCTTGTAATGTGGAAGAGTATAAATCTTTACTGGCCATAATCTCAATTGCTCCAATATATGAAATAGGCTCTATACTTGCAAAATCATATACAAATCCATTTTCAAATTCATTTCTTACTTTCATTTGACCTTTACAATGTATATACATATACTCTATTGGACTTTCCTTTAAAACTACTATCTTTCCTTTTTCAACTTTTTTTAGTCTACAGTTGTTTTTTATATCCTGTGGTATTTTATCTATAAACTTTTTAACTTTTTTATTATCTATATTTTTATATAAGAATTCATCATTCATTTTTATCTTTTAAACTCCCTCTTATTGTAATATTAATAACAATAAATCAAAAGGACATATGTCCCTTTATTATTTATTATATATTATATAATTTCTTCATGAAATTCTATATTTATGTTAAAATATCATAGTTGAATATATATTTTTTTGAGGAGGTTTCTTATTTGAACAAAGTAGATGCATCAAAAGTTTTTAAATTATCATTTGGAAGTTCATTGGCTATTTTTATTGCCTCTTTATTTCAACTTCAATATTCAATGGTGGCTGGAGTAATCACTTTATTAGTAGTAAAAGATACAAAAAAAGAAACTATAAAAGGAGCATCAAGTAAGCTTTTAGGGTTTATTCTATGTACTGCTTATTCTTATATATGTTTTAATTTGCTCGGTTATAATTTATTATCTTTTTCATTTTACATACTAATTATAATAAGTACTTGTTTCATATTAAAAATTAGAGATGTTATTGCCATGTGCGTAGTAATTTCATCTCATTATTTACTTCAACAATCTATGAGTCTTTATTGGATAATAAATGAAACGGGACTTTTTATAATTGGAGCAGGTATAGGTATAATTATAAATATGTTCATGATATCAAATATTGATAAAATTTATATGGGGCAACAAAAACTACAGAAACAAGTTAGTTTAATTCTTGTAGATATTGCTGAAATAATTACTAACCCTAATAAAGATCGTAGTTTTCAAGAGCATATAGATAAATTAAACAAATTAATCGATAGTAGTACTAAGGCAGCCTACATAAATATCAACAATAATCTTCTTAGTGATACTGAGTATTTCTTAGAGCATATGGAAATTATAAAAAGCCAAAGAAATCTTTTAAATAGTTTATATAGCTTAGTTTGTCAGCTTGACTATGTACCACATCAAGGTTATATAATTGCTGAGTTTATCAACAAAGTAGGTAATACATCTTTTGAAGCAAACACAGTTGATATTTTATTAGATGATTTAGAAAAAATTTATAATGATATGAAAACACAGCCCCTTCCTACAAATAGAGAAGAGTTTGAAAATAGAGCAATTTTATTTTTATGCTTAACTGATTTAAAAAAGTATTTAGTTAATAGAAAAAATGCTCAATTTTTAAGAGATAATTATTATTAGAATAACTAATTTATATGAAAGTATTGGTTTTCCAGTACTTTTTTTATACAAAATTTAGATTAGTATTTTTCTCTTTTTGATGTTTAGAATATGATCCTTTTACATAATATAACTATATCTTATTATAGTTTTTACTTTAGACATCTTATGGAGGTAACCTTATGAAAGATAAATTTAGCCCAGATAACAAAAAAAACATCCTTCGATTATCATTATTTATCGGTGAACTAATGCTTATTAATGGCGCTGAAACTTATCGTGTAGAAGATACTATAATTAGAATTTGTAAATCTAGAAACTTTAATCATATAAATGTTTTTACTTCTCCAACAACTATAATTATATCTGATTATAGATTTGATGGATACACCTTCATGAGAAGTATAAAATCTAGATCCATAGATCTTAATAAAATTTCTATGTTAAATAATTTTTCAAGAAAATTTGTTGCAAATAAGGAGTTATCAGTTCAAGATGCCATAAGAGAATTAAAGAAAATCATTCATGCTCCATCTTATTCTCATTTGGTGGTTAATTTCTGGACTGGCATAGGCTCGGCTTTTTTTGCTGCTTTACTGGAAGGAAATAATTTATATACTTTTATTTCTACTTTTATTACTTCCATATTGGCAGTTATGATTTACAACAAAATAATGAAAGTCAGTAACATTCCTGCATTTGCATCCTTAGTAGCATCTACTTTTATAGCATTTATTGGTGTAATACTCACTCAATTAAATATACTTTTGACTCCTGGTATGTTAATAGTCGGTTCTATTATGCCTTTGCTACCAGGCGTGTCTTTTATTAAAGGAACTAGAGATTTAATTTCTGGAGATTTAATTTCTGGAGTTTCTCGTGCATTTGATGCTGGTATTACTGCCATTAGTATAGCTTGTGGCGTCGGTATAATATTAGATATTTGGCTCAGATTAGGAGGTAATTTACCATGACAGATTTACCTTTATATCTTCATTTTATATATTCTTTTATGGCAACTATCGGATTTGCAGTATTTTTTAATGCCCCTAAATCTACTCTTATACATAGCGGTTTTGTAGGTGGAGTTGGATGGACTCTATACTATTTTCTTCTAAAAATCACAGAAAATAGTATTTTAGCAAATTTCATAGCCGCCATATTAGTTTCTTATATAAGTGAAATTCTTGCTAGAAAGCTAAAACAACCTGCTGTAGTTTTTATAATACCCGGAATCATACCTTTAGTACCAGGTCTTGGTATGTATAATACTATGCTTTTTTTAGTCCAAAAAGATTATAATAATGCTATTGCAGCAGGTGCAGATGCCTTATTCGTTGCTGGGGCTATATCTTTAGGAGTTCTTGTTATAACTTCATTATTTAAAACTTTTCATATAATCTCCATCAAAAAAGCTGCTAAATAGCAGCTTTTTAAATATTATATCGTCATACTCTTTATCTATTCCAATACCTGTACCTTCAACAGTTATTTTTACAAAACTATTTAAGTCTTCAATCATTTTTGAAACATATATACTTTTAGTGATTATACATATTAAAAGAATTAGTATGTATTTTTAATTTTTATTTTATTTAATATTGTAAACTTTATAAGTTAAAATCTTTATATTGGGAGGAAAAATGATAGAAAATATTAATTCACAAATCGAAATAAAAAAACAAAATAAAACTTCTTTTATAGAATTTTTAAAGAAAGAATGTGTACTAATAATTTCAGTATTATTAGGTATAGGAAGTTGTTTTATATCTAGTCCAAAATTATCTTATATAGACTTTAAAGTACTTATATTACTATTTAATCTTATGATCGTTGTAGCTGCTTTTAATGAATTAAAAGTTTTAGATAGTATTGCTGTTGGATTATTAAAAAAATGTAAATCATATACTGCCATTGCAACTGCATTAGTTTTTATAACATTTATATCTGCCATGGTAGTTACAAATGATGTAGCACTTTTAACTTTTGTACCACTAAGTATAGTAGTAGCTAGAAAAGCTGATTTAGATGTATTGAAAATTATAATTTTTCAAACTTTAGCAGCCAATTTAGGAAGTAGTTTTACTCCTATGGGTAATCCTCAAAACTTATTTATGTATTCTTTTTATAATTTAACACCTATGGATTTTTTCAAAATCACAAGTCCAGTTTTATTTTTATCTATAATCTTTTTATGGGTTTTAATAATAAAAGATAAAAAACTGAACTTAAGTATTAATTTAGACAAGGTTGAGGTAGGAAATAAAAATCATATTATTATTTTCTCAGGACTTTTTTTAGTAATTTTATTATCTGTTTTCCATATAGTTGATTATAAACTTACTTTTTTATTAACTATTATTGTAGTTATGTTATTGAACAGAAGTTTATTTAATAAAGTTGATTTTTCATTACTAATAACTTTTGTAGGATTTTTTATATTTGTTGGAAATATTTCCACATTAGATAGTGTTAAAACTTTTATGGAAAATATGCTAAACAGTAGTAAATCTACTTTTATATGCTCAATTTTATCAAGCCAAGTTATTAGTAATGTACCAGCTACCATGTTATTATCTGGATTTACTGATCATTTTAAAGAATTATTATTAGGTGTTAATATTGGTGGAATGGGTACCTTAATAGCTTCTCTTGCCAGTGTTATCTCATATAAAATCTATACTAGTGAATTTAATGAACACAGTAACATATATCTTAAAAAATTTAGTTTTTATAATATTTTAGGATTATGTGTTATAGTACCTTTAATATATATATTTATAATATAATTTTATATTATAAAAAACAAAAAGAACTTAGGG
>OOCW01001352.1_pt1 | contig 17611 bp, 19 predicted proteins | sample 1671201 | NCBI WGS metagenome assembly OOCW01 (sample SAMN06348132, study PRJEB24527) | human gut metagenome | biome: human gut; feature: ankylosing spondylitis patient; material: feces | host: Homo sapiens | place: China | collected 2015-10
GAAGTAAATGAAATGCCACAAATGGTAAGAAAGTTCTTAGTTTAGGATGTTTTTGCCATGCATCTTATGCAAAACCAAGAGATTTTTGGATAAGATGTAAAAATAGGGAGTAGTAAAAGTGACAGAAGTAATGTATAATGGATATGCTAAATAAATATTAAAGGCATTTCCTAAAATGTCTTTCTAAAATATTAATAAGAGAAGTACTTTTGCCACATATAAAATAATATCAGTTTTGGTATTATGGCGATTTGTCGGCACTTATACAAAGAAGCAAACGTCTTTGGTAAGGCATGTACTTAGAGTCAGAAAAGGAGAATACAAATGACATTATTTGAACTTTGGAACAACTATGGCGAAGACGCTAAAGACAGATCAGTAGAAGAATACAAAAAAGTAGTAGAAAACTACTTAGGTAGAGAAAGAGATGTATACAACTACTTACTTTCACATACAGATGAAGTAGTAGAAGGCACAATCGCTGAACTTGGTAAACGTTTCAATATGAATGAAGTAGAATTCTTAGGATTCGTAGACGGTATCAACACAAGCTTAGTAAACGGGGAATATGACTTAACAGATTTCACAGGTGAAAGCAAAGTTAGACTTGAATTCGACCTTAAAAAATTATACTGGAACATGTTAGATGCTAAAGCTGAATGGCTTTATGGTTTACCACAATGGGAAACATTATTAACAGCAGAAGAAAGAGCTGAAGTTAAAAAATCATACAACCAAAGTAAAACAATCGTTAAAGCTAAAAAAGTTGGCCGTAACGAACCATGTCCATGCGGAAGTGGTAAAAAATACAAACAATGTTGTGGAAGATAACTGCTCGCTATGAGCAGTTATTTTTTAATAGAGAGTAGGAACTACTTATAATTTTATGAGGTAGGTTATAAGTAGGAAAATATGAAGGGAAGTGGAAAAATGGACATTAAATGGTCTTATTATTTAATTGCCCTAATTTATGTATTAGTCCTTGTGCTAAGATGCATCAATATGCAAAAAGCAGCTCAATTTAAAAAAGAACGTGGGACAGTCCTTAAGTTCTTTACTATTAAAAAAGATTTCTTTACAACTGTAGCAATTATTTGTAGCATTGTTGCCATTGGCATTAATGGTGCTGCTTTAATTGGTGGTAAAGCACTTAATGCAAATAGCATCATCATTACATTACTAGTGATTGGCTTTACTGCAGTGAATAGCTTTACATCTATTTTACTTGATGAAGAAAGTAAGTCCGTACTTTTCTATGGTTATACTATAGAAGAAGGGGAAGTAGAATCGCTTAAAGTAAAAGAAAAAAGTAATCGTACGATTTATGATATTACCTTTACAAAAGAAATAGATAGTTATAATTATGCTAAACTTATTGTATATGGTAATGAAAGAGCAAAATTAAAAGAAGCGCTTAATAGCTTCGTAAAAAAAGAAACAACACACAATGCTTAAATAAAAGCGGTGTGTTGTTTTTTTATTTTAAGTCCATATACGAAAAATATAATAAAGTTGAAAAAATATATACTATGGTATAATAAAAATGTAAAAAAATGTAATAAATATAGATGGCATGTATAACTAAATATTTTTACGTTTTTACATATGTTGTAGCAATTACAGTAATGTTTGCGGGTTTGAATGGATTCTATTACATATGGGAGTATATTTATCAGGAATAGCTGTAGTAGTATGCATTATGATGGCTTTAGCCAAAAGAACATTTACAATGTTAGAGCATTCATATAATTTAACAGATAAAGTACAAGGCTATTTAGAACGTAACTTAGAAACATCACAAATCGTAGGTGAGTCAATTGGTGTTGTGAATCAGACAATTACTGAAACACATCATGTCATTGAGGGTGTAGGTGAATCAATTGAAAATATTGCAGTAAGTTCAAATGATATCATTACAGTAGCCCAAGAAACAGAAGATATTGTTCAAGAAACAGTAGAGAAGATTAAAATTGCAGAAAAGCAAACAGTAGAGATTAATAAAATTAATCATGAGATTGTAGAAGTTACCAACCGTAATAAAGGAAGTTTAGAAAACTTCTTTGTAGTTATTGAAGAGATTAAAGAAAAAACAGATTATAGTAAGTTATGCATGCAGCGCCTTGAAGGCAAATTACAACATGTCAATGAAATATTAGGTCATATTGGAAAAATATCAGACCAAACAGAACTTTTAGCACTGAATGCTTCTATTGAGGCCGCTAGAAGTGGGGAGGCAGGCAGAGGTTTTGGTGTCATTGCAGAAGAAGTTAAAAAGTTAGCAGAGGAATCTGTTAACTATGGTAGTAGAGTAGAAGAAATTATCGAAACGGTGCGTAAGGATACTGTAGAAGTAGTAGAAGCTATTGAAGCAAATTATCAGGAAGTTGTTAAAAGCACTAAGTACATCAATGAAACAAATGAGAGTTTTGATTACTTCTTAGAAGTACAACAAAGTATGGCAAAACAAGTAAAAGCTATTTCAGAAGTTATGAATGAGTTTATACAAGATGCCGTACAAATGGAAAATGGGATCAAAGTGTTACTTTCTAAAAATGAGCATAATGCCAATGAGATTATTGAGATTAGAAAGTCTATTGAAGAGATTACAAATAAATCAAGAATCATTGGAGAAGAAATTAGTGAGGTGGCACTTCAAGCAGATAAGCTCATTGAACGTGGTGAAAACATCTAGTCTCAAAAAAATAAGAATTTTAGGCATTAAAGGGTCATAGCATTTAAGCTATGGCCTTTTTTGTGCATGAAAACTATGTAAGAAAATAATGTAGTCACATATGGACTGTGAGGAGAATAATATATAGGTGTACGAGGAAACTCGGGTAAAGGAAAAAAAGAAAAATACAGTAATATTCCTAATTTTAGAAAAAATATTTAAATTTTGGAATAATAGTGATAAAATGAGTGTGTAAACTGATGAAAGTTTATAATGCGATGAAGAGAGGGATTGGTATGGAAGATATTATTAAACAAATTGTCCAAATTGATTCTGTAGCGCTCAACACTAAGAAATTAAATGAAGAGAATCTAAAACTTAAGAGGGAGCAGTATGAAAAAGAAATAAGTGATTATAGGGATGAAGTCCTTACAAGAGCTTACAAAAGAGCAGACGAGCTGTACGAGCAAATTGTTAGTACGGGTGCCCAACAACACAATTTGGAAGAAGAGAAGTGTAAGAAGATAGCATTAGTTGTTGAAAATCATTACTTACAGATTGAAGAAACTTTACTAAGAAATACTTTTAATGAACTTTTTGGAGTGGAGGGATAATATGAACCCTTTCGCATCCTATCGGGCAATTAACACAAAGCTAAGTGCGAAACGCCGTACCTTTCTTTCAGATAGGGAATGGGAGAGGGCAGCGGAGTTTAAAACAGTGCCCCAAATGATAGAGTTTTTAAAGAAAAGAGAAGGTTATAGTGAAGCTTTTTCAAAATATAAACTAGAAGAATTCCACCGTGGTGACTTAGAGATTTTATTACAACGTTATATGGTAAATCAGATTGAATCCATATTACATTATTATTCTGGGAGTTATAAAGAATTTTTTAAAACCTTTTTAATGGAGTATGAGATTAATGACTTACAGCTTATTTTACGTGTCATTGCTAGAAATGAAGAAAAAGAAGGTATTGAAAAGTCTTTTATACACTCAGACCACTATGCACAGTGTAATTATGGGAAGCTTGTAAATAGCAAAAATGTGGCACAATTTATAGAGGCCCTTAAAGGCACAAGTTATTATGATGCACTTAAGACAATGGTGCAGGAAGATGTACATAAAAGAGAATTTCATATGGAAATGAAACTCTATATTTTGCTTTATAAGACGCTTATGGATAAGGCTAGTGGGCTAGAAGACATGGATCAAGAAGTGGCTAAGAAGATGATAGGGACTAAAGCAGATCTCATTAATATTCAATGGATTTTTAGAGCAACCAAGTACTATGTTATCAGTCCAGAGGAAATGCTGATTTATAGTTTGCCTTATGGCAATCGCTTGACCTATCAAAAGCTAAAGACACTTGCCTATAGCAAGAATTTAGAAGAACTTAAGAAACAAGCAGAGAAGTATATTTCTTATCCTTTGTTTGAAAAGGCTACAGAGGAATTCTTAGATCGTAATATTGATAAATATCTTTACGATTATATTAAGCGTTTTCCAAAGGAAGGAGAAGATATCGCACAGACCATTGCATATATTTACGCATTAGAGGTAGAAGTCAAGGATTTAACATCATTAACAGAAGGCATAAGATATACTTTGCCAGAAATTGAGCTAAGTAAGTATTTAGTTCATACCTTATAATGAGCGGAGGAAGCTACACATGGCTATTGAGAAGATGAAACTCTTAAATCTAGTCGGTTCGCTAGAGGAAGAAAATGCAATACTACAAGAGCTTGTTCTTTGCGAAAATGTTCACCTTAATTTAGAACATAGTGATGCATATGATAATAGTTATATTATGCATGAATATGAAGCCATGATGCCTAGCGGCGCAGTCATAAAACGGGAGGAGAATTATTCTGAAATCCAAAGTAAGCTGAGTGAAACAGTAAGTCAAGTGGATAGAATGAGTAATGATTTAGGACTTCAAATAAGAGTCGCTAAAGCGGGCATTAAGGCTTATACAAAAGAGCAGGCCATCAGTGATTTAAAAATGCTTCAGGAGAAAATAGGACCTAGTCTTGAAGCGATAAATGAAAAGAAAGCAAAGCTCAAAGAGCTAAAAGCCCTTGATCAAACGCTGAGTTATATTACTGAGGACATTGATTTTAGTGAGCTTAATAAACTGAGTTATTTTAAATATGAGATAGGGACACTATCGAGAGATAATCGTGTACATATTCGAAAAAACTATGAAAATATCAGTGCTTTAATATTTGAGATTGGGGAGATTGAGGCTTCTAGTGAAGATATTTATATTATCTTCTATCTAGCTGAATTCAAAGATGAGACCCAGCGTATCCTCAAATCCCTTAACTGGAATAAACTAGATATTCAAATTGAAATGAAGGGCAATGTGGAAAAGACTAGAAGTGATATTGCAAGTAAGATTAGTGTATTTACCAAACAAATTGAACGTCTTGAAAAAGATGTCATGGAAAATAAAAATGAAGCCAGTAGCATTTTAGATAGGGTTTATACAAGGATGCAATTAGAAATCAAAGTATGTACTTTAAAAGAACAGATTTTTAGAGGCAATAATGTATTTGTACTAAGTGCATGGATTAGGGAAAGAGATTACGATGTTTTAGAAGAACGTATTGCAGCCATTACAGATAAATATGTTATGCTCCAAAAGAATCCAAAGGAATTAGGGGAGCAGGTAATTCCACCAACCGAGCTTAAAAACAATTGGTTCTTTAAACCTTTTGAAATGATTGTGAAGCTATATGGTTTACCTACTTATAACGAAATTGACCCAACCCCATTTTTAGCAATTACATTTTGTCTCATGTTTGGCATTATGTTTGGGGATATAGGACAAGGTGGTGTTTATTTCTTGGCAGGGGTATTGCTTGCAAGCAAAATGCCTGTGCCAGCAGGAATTTTAAAACGATTAGGTGGTACATCTATGATTTTTGGGCTTGTATATGGTAGTATCTTTGGGCTTGAAGATATTCCGGTCATTAAAGATATTGCCCTTGTACATGGGGGACCACTTAATACCACCAATATTATGCCGATCTTACTTGCCGGTGTAGCCTTTGGTGTGGCAGTACTGACTGTATCCTTTGGCATTGGCATTATTAACTGCCTTAGAAGAAGGGATATTGAAGGGGCTTTATTTGGTAAGAATGGTGTAGCAGGTTATTTGTTCTTTATGGGATTTATCTGCAGTGCTTTATGTATTGTAAAGGCTATTCCAGTTTCTGTAATTGTACCTATCGTAGTCATGATTTTAATGATGGCAATGATGGTACTTAAGGAGCCACTGGCACATTTAGTGGAAGGGGAGAAGCCACTGATTAAAGGAGAGAGAAGTGCTTACTTTGTAGAAAGCGGTTTTGAAGGATTTGAAACTTTATTATCTACACTTAGTAATTCTATTTCCTTCATCCGTGTAGGTGCGTTTGCATTAAACCATGCAGGCCTTTTCCTAGCCTTTTCAGTAATGGCAGGGCTTGTACCTTATATATGGGCTAAGCTTTTAATTATTATTTTAGGAAATGTTCTTATTTTAACACTTGAGGGCTTAGTTGTATTTATTCAAGGTTTAAGACTTCAGTATTATGAAATGTTTAGCAAATATTTCGGTGGAGATGGCATTGCTTATGCCCCACTTAAAATAGAAGAAAAGTAAAAATAAAAGAATACATTTAAGAATGAGAGAGGATGAAATAAAATGATGCAATTAACAGTTTTATTAGCTGCAGTAGTAGCAGTGGGAACAATTCTTTATGGTGTGAAGTTAACAAAGTCTCAAAAGAAGGCAGGTAACTTAAGAAATATGATGCTCACATCAGTTGGTTTATTTGGTGCAATGATTGTAGGGTTTGTGATTTGTGGCACAGGAAATCTTATGGCAGCAGAAGCTGCAGCTGAAACAGCTGGTGCAGCACTTTCATTTGGTGATGGTTTAAAATATGTGGCAGCTTCTCTTAGTACAGGGCTTGCAACTATCGGTACAGGTCGCGCTGTAGGTTCAGTTGGTGCTTCAGCTATCGGTGCCGTATCAGAGGATTCAACGATATTAGGTAAAACATTAATCTTCGTAGGTATGGCAGAAGGTATTGCAATCTACGGTATGATTATTTCTATTCTTATTCTTTTCATCTAGTACAAAGAAAGATGGGAGGAGGTAGCTATGAAGTCATTTTTATTAAGTGATAACCATGATACATGGGTAGGAATGAGACTTGCAGGCATTGATGGGGTTATTCTTCATGAGAGAGAACAAGTGTTAGAGGCTTTTAAGTCAGCTACCATGAATCCAGAAGTGGGGATTATTTTACTCACAGAAAAGATTGTAGACATGGTGCAAGATGAAGTCATGGACTACAAAATCAAAAATAAAAAGCCATTAATTATAGAAATTCCGGATAGACATGGGACAACAAGAGGGACTGATGTAATTACAAATTATATCAGAGAGTCTGTGGGCATCCGTATATAGAGCATATAGAGGTGAATGTATATGGTTACAATCGAACAAAAATTAACCTTATTTTCAAAGCTCTTAAGTCAAGAACTCAAAGAAGAAGTCAGCCAAAAAACAATGGAACTTGAAAAAGAGTATGAGGGGAAAATTGCTGAGAGTAAATACAAAATAGATAGAGAGGCAGCAGATATTATTGATAATGCTAGAAAAAGAGCTGAAGCTAAAAAGATTGAGCTCATTAGTAAAGGCAAGATGAGTAGTAAGAAAGAAACTATGCTGACTACAGAAAAAGTCGTCGTACGTTTTACAGAAGCATTAATTGAACGTGCTAGAGCTTTCGTAGATAAGCCAGTTTATGAAACTTATTTAAAACATACAGTGGCTCAGTTAGAGGAGCTTAAGGATTATGCCAATCCACTGGTGATTTATATGCAGGAGAAGGACATTGCAAGGCATAAAGATTTTATTGAAAAAGAACTTATTAAAATAGGGGTCCAAAAGGAACAATTAGAATTTGAAAAAGCTGAAAGGGATATAATTGGGGGACTTATTATAGCTGACCCTACTCTTAATATGAAGATTGATATGAGTATGCAAAATATCATCGAAGAATCTAAAGATCGTATTGTGGAAATTGTAACAGGTGCTTTAGGAGAGGTGGGTGAAGAGATTGAATAATTATGGAATCGTACAACTCATTAATGGACCTGTTGTAAAGGGTAGTGGGATGTCAAACTTTAAAGTTAATGAAATGGTGACAGTAGGGGACAGACAGCTTATTGGTGAAGTCGTTTCTTTAGATGGAGATATTGCGACAGTACAGGTTTACGAAGAAACAGAAGGCCTTAAAGCTGGAGAACAAATTATTTCCACAGGCGCACCGCTTTCATTAACATTAGGGCCTGGTATGCTTAGTAATATGTTTGATGGGATTCAAAGGCCACTTAAAAAGATTCAATCTCTCTCAGCTGACTTCATCCCAGAAGGCATCGGCCTTTTGAGCCTAGATGAAGAGAAGGAATGGGAGGTTGAAATGCTTGTTAAGGAAGGAGATTTCTTACCTGGCGGATTTGTTTATGGGCAAGTACAAGAAACGCAAAGTATCTTGCATAAGCTTTTAGTGCCACCTTATGTGAAAGGAACTATTGTAGAAGTGAGACCAAATGGCAAATACCGCATTAATGATACGGTAGCCGTTATTGAAACACCAAGTGGGGCAAGGGTGAATTTAACCCTTGTCCAAAAATGGCCAGTTAGAAAACCTCGTCCTATTGCAGAACGTATTCCGATTTATAAACCACTTGTCACAGGACAACGTGTCATTGATACTTTCTTCCCTATTGCAAAAGGGGGAACAGTAGGACTTCCAGGAGGATTTGGAACAGGTAAGACGGTGACACAGCATCAACTGGCTAAGTGGAGTGATGCAGATATTATTGTTTACATTGGATGTGGGGAACGTGGTAATGAGATGACCAACGTACTTGAGGAGTTCCCGGCCCTCATTGACCCACGTACTAATAGACCTTTGATGGAGCGAACAATCCTCATTGCCAATACCTCTAATATGCCAGTTGCCGCTCGTGAAGCCAGCATTTATACAGGGATTACTATGGCAGAATACTTTAGAGATATGGGTTATGATGTCGCCATTATGGCAGATTCTACCTCTAGATGGGCAGAAGCCTTACGTGAAATCTCTGGACGACTTGAAGAAATGCCAGCAGAAGAAGGGTATCCAGCTTATTTACCATCTAGGCTTGCACAGTTTTATGAAAGAGCAGGCTGTGTCCATACATTAGGCGGGGATGAAGCGTCTGTTACAATCATTGGGGCTGTTTCTCCAGCTGGTGGGGATTTCTCAGAACCTGTTACTGAAAATACTAAGCGTTTCGTAAGTGCCTTCTTAGCACTGGACAAAAAGCTTGCTTATGCAAGACACTATCCATCTATTAACTACCTCACAAGTTATAGTAGTTATGTTGCGCTTCTTGGTGATTGGTATAGAGAAAATGTGGCCCCAGATATGTTAGAGCTTCGTGGTAAGATGGTCAGACTCTTACAAGAAGAAGAGAAGCTAAATGAAATCGTCCAATTAGTTGGTGAAGATGTACTGCCTAATGATCAGTGTCTCGTTCTTGAGATTGCAAGAACTATTAAAAAAGGCTTCTTACAACAAAATGCCCTTCATCAAAACGATACATACGTATCTTTAGAGAAACAATATAAGATGTTACACGTTATAGATGATTTATATGAGAATGCTTTAAAATGCGTGAAAATGGGTATTCCTATTTCGACTATTCGTAAAGAACCAGTTTTTGAAGATGTCATTAAGATGAAATATGATGTGCCAAATGACAATATTGGGATGCTGGATGACTTACGTATAAAGATCGTAAATGCCTATAAAGCACTGATGGAAAAATATCAATAAAGGAAGGAAGCGTAAAATGAGAAAAGAATACTTAAAACTTGATAAAGTAGAAGGACCCCTCATTGTTCTTTCCAATATTGAGGGCGTAGCCTATGATGAAATTGTTAATATTAAATTAAATAACGGAGAAATGCGAAAAGGCAAAGTGATTAAAGTAGATGGCAAAAGCGTAGTTGTTCAAGTCTTTGAAGGCACCACAGGTATTTCTACGAATAATGCAGCCGTTAAATTTACTGGAGAGCCACTTAAATTGCCACTTTCAAAAGAAATATTAGGACGTTGTTTTAATGGGATTGGAGAGCCAGTGGATGGGGCTTATCAAATTATTTCAAAAAATAAATATAATGTTAATGGTAGACCGATTAATCCAGTAGCCCGTCGTTATCCTAGAAACTTCATTCAAACAGGCATTTCAGCCATTGATGCCCTGATGACACTAATTCGTGGACAAAAGCTACCTATTTTCTCTGGAAATGGTATTGCCCACAATGAATTAGCTGTACAAATCGTGAAACAAGCTAAAATCGAAGGAGCTAATGCAGATAACTTCGCTGTAGTATTTGGGGCAATGGGGGTGCGACATGATGATGCCGCTTATTTCACCAGAAGCTTTGAGGCAGCAGGAGTTCTAGATCACGTTGTCATGTATCTGAACTTAGCTGATGACCCTATTACAGAGAGAATTTCTACACCTCGTTGTGCCTTAACAGCAGCAGAATACTTAGCTTTTGAACAAAATATGCATGTTCTCGTAGTACTGACGGATATGACTAGTTATTCAGAAGCTTTACGTGAAATGTCTTCAACGAGAGGGGAAGTACCTTCTCGTAAAGGTTATCCAGGTTATCTCTATAGTGACTTATCGACGATTTATGAACGTGCAGGAATGCTAGAAGGCAAAGAAGGTTCTATTACATTGATTCCAATTTTAACTATGCCAAATGATGATATTACTCACCCAATTCCTGACCTTACAGGTTTCATTACAGAGGGGCAAATCGTTTTAAACCGTGAGCTCAATCAAAAGGGTATTTATCCACCAATTGATATCCTCCCATCTCTTTCTCGTCTGATGAAAGATGGTATCGGTGAAGGCTATACAAGAGCAGACCATGCAGACTTATCCAATCAAATCTTCTCCTCTTATTCCCATGTACAGGACGTAAGGTCACTCGCACAAATCATTGGGGAAGATGATTTAGGAGAAGTGGATAAGCTTTACTTAAAATTTGGTCGCGCCTTTGAAGAAAACTTCGTGGCACAAGGGGCTACGGAAAATAGAAGTATGGTTGAAACATTGGAGCTTGGCTGGAAGATCTTATCCATCTTACCAAAATCAGAATTAGACCGTTTAGACCCAGCACTCATTGCAAGGCACTATAAAGGAAAAAAGGACTGATGAATTATGGCTGTTCTTATTGCACCAACCAAATCAAACCTGATTAAAGCCAAGTCTTCCTTAGAACTTTCTAATAAAGGCTTCGAGCTTTTGGATAAGAAAAGAAATGTTTTAATCAAAGAGATGATGAATCTGGTAGAACGTGCTAAAACCATACAAGGCAGTATTTATACCACCATTCAAGAAGCTTATGATTATCTGCAACAAGTTAATGTGAGTATGGGCATTCAAAATGTAGAAAACCTCGCAAAGAGTATTCCAAAGGATGAAGAATTTGAGATTCTCTTAAAAAGTGTCATGGGCGTAGATATTCCAACTATCAAATATGATAAGAAGGAGATTACGCCAAGCTACGGTTTTCACAATAGTACATTGGTATTAGATGCTGCAGCTGAGAAGTTTCGAACAGTACGTTATATGATGTATGAGCTGGCGGAAATAGATAACTGTATCTTTAAACTAGCGAAAGAAATTCAAAAAACGCAAAAACGTACAAATGCTTTGCAGCACATTCAAATTCCTAAATATAAGGAACAAGTGAAATATATCCAAGAAGCGTTAGAAGAAAAAGAACGTGAAGATTTCTTTAGACTAAAACGTGTAAAGGGAAAAAACGGTTAAAGATAATAGTGGAAGCAGATATGTAAACAAAAAATAAACGAAGCATATTTGGAATATATGCAATCCATAAAAAAGTTATAAATTAAATTGTTTAATTTGTGCATATATACTGGTATCATTTTTACTTTGAGTTGCATAGAATGTAACATATATTGGAAACAAAAGTTTAAAAATACGCTTGCAAAAAAAGTAGAAAATGATATAATAAAAACAAGTTAAGAGAGCGGCAAGTTAATAAATACTTGCGCCGTAGGAGATAACCTGGGGTGTACGACAACCTGTTATTTTGAACCTACAAATTGTGCACGGGAGTCTGATTTCCCATGCGTGCTATGCTAGGCCGCAACATAATTCCCTTTGGGCAGCGGAAAGCAGAATACGCAAGAAGGACACCCACCTAGACGAGTCTAGGGCGTCAAAATTGCAGGACCGGCATTTTGGGAATCCATTTAAAAGCATCAACTTTTAGGAGTTGATGCTTTTTTCGTATATACATAAAAATACTAGGGGGGATACAGATGATTTATCGTGTGGCGCAATTTATAGCAGCTGTAACGGCTAAAATGACAGAAGATGATATTTCTTATGTTAAGGGGCTTTTAAATGAAAAAGAACAAGCATTATTTTTTCAGCTCAGGATATATGAGCAAGCACATTGTTTAAAGGTCGCAAGAAATATGGATGCACAAAGCAGCAATTTTAATATAAAAGAGAGATGGGAACTAAGTCGTATAGCTTTACTCCATGATATTGGTAAAATTAAATATCCTTTAAATCCTATAGAAAAAAGTATTATCGTTGTATTAAACAAGCTTACTAAGGGCAAAATCAAAAAGGTGACATGGCTTAAAATGGTAAAATGCTATTATACCCATGCACAGATTGGTGCAGAGTTATTAAAAGAAATTGGTACTTATGATGCAGCTTTTATAGAAGCCATTAGGTCCCATCATGATATGAATATTACAAGTGAGAAGATTAGCTTACTTCAAAGATGTGATAACGCCGCTTAATAGGGCTTGAAAAAATAGCTTGTTTGCCATTGCAAATCATTCGCAATAAGTATATAATGGAATGCAGATGCAAATGATTTGCAAAGGGAGGAAAAGCGGAAATGGATCTTTTAATAGACATTGTAATGGATGCAGTATTAGACAGTTTAAAAATCGTACCATTTTTATTCTTAGTTTATTTACTCATTAATTATTTAGAACAAAATAAAAACAATACGACGTATAGCAATTTAATTGGAAAGAAAGGCGTAGGGCCTATCATCGGAAGTTTGATCGGATGTTTACCACAGTGTGGTTTTTCGGTAGTAGGTGCCAATTTATATAGCAAACGTTTAATTAGTTTAGGGACATTAATGGCTATTTTCATTTCTACATCAGATGAAGCGATCCCTATTTTATTAGCTAATCCAAGTATGTTAAAAGAAGTAGGATTAGTGCTTGCAGTAAAAGTTGTATTAGCCATTATCATTGGCATCGTATTAGATTTCGTGATTGGGCGTAAAGGAGCAGAGGCAAAAACTGCGGATATGGAAAATGCAGTGAAACATGCACAGTGTACAGATAGCTGCTGTAGTGGGCATAAAGAAAGCATTTGGAAGAGTACACTCGTACATACTTTCAAAGTTTTTATGTATATATTAGTGATTAACCTCGTACTTAATGGTATAATTGAATGCATAGGCGAAGAGACATTAGGAAAAATCTTATTAACGAATAGTGTATGGCAGCCAGCACTTGCCGCATTAGTTGGACTTATTCCAAACTGTGCAGCTTCTATTATACTTACAGAAATGTACGTAGCAGGTACTTTAAGCTTTGGCGCATTAATTGCAGGTTTAAGTACAGGTGCAGGTATTGGTCTTGTAGTATTATTTAAAGCCAATAAGCATTTAAAAGAGAATTTAAAAATTGTTGGTCTTTTATATTTACTAGGAACAGTGGCAGGGATGCTCATACAACTCGTGATTTAAGTTGAATGAAAAGAGGGGGTTAAAATGGACGAAGATATTTTGGTGCATTTAGGGATCAAGGTAACAAAACAACGTAAAATTATCATGGCTATTTTAGAGGGGGCCACACAGCCACTTACAGCTGATGAGATTTACGAGAGAGTAGAAGATAAGGACACCATTAATTATTCAACTGTTTATAGAACCCTTAGTACCTTAAGTGAAAAAGGTGCTGTGAGCAAGGCAGGAGAGCCAGGTGGCAAAATGTACTTCCAGCTCAAACAGCATCATCATGAACATGAATTAGAATGCGTAGAATGCCATAAGCATATTACAATTGAACAATGTCCTTTAGAAGCATTTAGTCGCATACTTGGCAAGGAAACAGGATTTGTGATTACAGAACATCATCTACAAATCAAAGGAATTTGTCCAGACTGTGCTAAAAGACATAAATAATGAGAAGGTGCACCTAGTAGTGATACTAGCTGCACCTTTTTGGTGTAAGAGAAAAAACGTTTTAAGGAGAAAGAACATGCAACAAGTAGACTTATTAAAAGAAGCACCAAAGAAATTATTCTTTAGATATTTAGTGCCGTCTATTAGTGCCACTTTGGTGACTTCCATTTATGTACTTGCAGATACGATTATGATTGGGCAAGGCATAGGGGCAGATGGCATTGCAGCGCTGAATTATATATTACCCATATTTAACTTATTTTTTGGAACAGGTTTATTATTAGGTGTAGGTGGCGGCGTTTTAATGTCTGTGGCCAATGGAAGTGGCAATAAAGAGCTGGGAAATACTTATTTTACAAGCTCTGTCATATGGGGCGCTATTATAGGGCTCATTTATATGATATTAGGTAGTGTATTTTTAAAGCCAATTGGCTATATGCTAGGTAGTGATGCAAGTAATATTCACTTATTTACAAGTTATGGGCGTTACTTGATTGGTTTTGCACCAGTCTTTATATTCTCAAGTTTATTACAAGCCTTTGTAAGAAATGATCATGCCCCTAAACGTGCTATGGTAGCCGTTATTTCTGGTGGGGTAATGAATATTATTTTAGATTATATCTTTATTTTCATCTTTAAAATGGGAATGATGGGTGGTGCTATTGCCACAGTATTAGGTTCAGTGACCTCAGTTACTATTTTATTAACCCATTTTATATCTCAGCAAAATACAATGCGTTTCGTAAAGATAAAATCACCATTTAAAATACTAGTAAGTACATTGCATAGTGGTTTCCCGAGTTTTTTAATTGAAATGGCCAGTGGCATTGTGGTGCTGATCTTTAATCTACAATTACTCAAATATGTAGGGCAAAATGGCGTTGTAGTCTATAGCATTATTGCCAATACAGCTATTGTGGCCATGTCATTATTTAATGGGGTGTCTCAAGGGGCACAGCCAATTATGGCCACAAACTATGGGGCGAAGCAGATGGAGCGTGTCATAGAGGTACGTAGATTAGCAGTGATGACAGCTATGCTCATAGGTGGGATTATCTTTGCGTTAGGTGCTTTATTCCCACAAATAGCAGTGAATGCCTTTGTGAAGCCAACGCCTGAGATTACACAAATGGCAAGCAGCGCTATTCGCATTTACTTTACAGCATTTATTGTGATGAGTTTAAATATTGTATATAGTACCTATTTCCAATCTGTACTAAAGGCTAACTTATCTATGATTATTTGCCTCTTACGTGGGGTGATTATCAGTATTGTATTAGTTTTAGTCTTACCACAATTTTGGGGTGTTACAGGGATTTGGCTTGTAATGCCAATTACAGAGCTAGTGACAGCAATGATTGCTTTGGCACTTGTGAAATATACTAAGATTTAGTGAGAAGAAAAATAAATAATATCCATTAAGGGAGTGTTACCAAGTGATTGGAACACTCTCTTTTGATGTATTTAAGAGGAAACTTAAGCTTTACGATAGGGTCTATGATAAATAGAAAAGAATTTAAATTTAGATTGTGCAATCCAATTCATATTGAGCATGAATTTAAATAAGTTAAAGGAATAATTTTGTGTGACAAGAATTTGCTTATTTGGGGTGGTAAGAGCAGTTTGATGCTTCATGGCATCTGTTAAGGCATCTAAGCCTTCATAAATAGGGCGTTGCATTTTTGCTTCTCGTGGCACATTGAGGGTTCCACCCAACATGGCACCGCTGCCAACGCCTAAGCCACCACACCAAGTAAAGCCTACCCGTTTTGCAAAATGCTTAAGAATATCTAGGGCAATGGTATTTTGATAGCCCCCTAAGAAACCACAGTTTACAAAGCCATAGATTTTAAGTGGATGGGTGACTTCATGAGGATGGGCTTTTATATAACCCTCAAATTGTTCAAGATAATCTAAGACGCATGAAGGAAAGTTATCAACATAAAGTGGTGCGACAAAAACTAAGACATCAGCTTTTAAGGCCTCCTTATAGTGAGACTGAAAGCCATAGGTGCGGTAAAGCCCTAAAACGTGGACATCGCTGATTGCATCATAGGTTGTTTCAAGCTGCCCCGTGAAATATTGAATCATTTTATAAGAGCAACTTTGGGTATTAGGACGTGGACTACCATTAATAAAAATAAGTGAACGTGACATAGAAAAGCTCCTTTCAATTAACAAATTTGTTCTTTAATAGAATGCATAATAGATTCGACTTCATTAGGACTGGTGCAAAAGAAAACAGCTGGGTCTTCAATACCAAAGTTAGTGGCATTGGCTTTAGTGAGTTTAAGGAAAGTTTCTTTTTCTTCAGGAAGGAGATTCTCATTGTAGGCTAAGATAATTTGTTTGGCGAGATGTTTATAACGCATTTCATGGTGCATTTCATTTTTGTATTTTCTAAAGAAAGGTAAGATATTTGGAATGACGCGATCTAGGATGCGTTTCGTAGTGGCACTATAACAGCCGTAGTGAATATTAGAGACTAAGATGACATAATCACTTTGGACAAAGCATGGATTGGTTTGTGAAATGAGGTCATTTTGAATGATACATTTGCCAGGGGTTTTGGTCCAACAGCCAAAGCAGCCGATGCAAGGTTTAATGGCCTCTTTATTAAGTCCCATTAAAGTAAAATCAGGAGAAGTAAAATGACTAGCAAGTGCCTTATTAATAGCAGAAGATAAGGGTGAATCATTTTGCATTTCATAAAAAATAGTAGTATGCATGATAAAAACTCCTTTCAATGTTTACAGTGTCAACTTGGTTTTTATTATAAAGTCCAATGTTTACACTGTCAACATTTTGTGTTAAAATTTTTATAACAAAATTAAAGGAGAAAGCTATGGAGAAAGAAAGTTATCATCACGGCGCTTTACGAGAAGCATTGATTGAAAAGGGCATTGAGCTCATAAGAGAAGAAGGTGTTGAGAAATTTTCACTCAGAAAAGTGGCAAACCTATGTGGGGTCAGTCATACAGCACCTTATAAACATTTTAAGAATAAAGAGGAGCTAATAGATGACATTACAACTTATGTATTAGAGGACTTTGGCGAAGAAATTAGAGTAGTGGCACAGCAAAATCCAGGAGAAAACTGCTTATTAGAAATAGGAAAACATTATGTCACTTATATGCTAGAGCATAAAGATTATTTCTACTTTATGTTCCAAAGTACAATTAAACCAAAGGTTGCAATAAAAGGTGATGAAGTGATTTATGATAAGATTAATCCTTATGGCGTATTTGATGAAGTGGCTTCCAAGTTTCTAGCAGAGCAGTATCCAGATAAAGCGCAGCGTAATTTGTTAGTAGTTAGTTTATGGAGCATGGTACATGGCATTGCCCACTTACTCATTAGTGGCATTTTAGAAACAGATGAGGCTTATGAGATATTAACAGAGAAAATACTTACGGTAATATGTCTCCCAGAGAAGGCATAGGCAGACAAAAGACAGTACTATGAAGTGGTTTAGCATTTCATCGTACTGTTTTTATATGTTTAGATTTTCTAATATAAGCTTAGGCTTAGAGGCAGTAATACATTGTGTTTCAAGGGATAATAAAGTTGTATGAAAATATGGAAAATATTTACAAATAATATTTTGAGGT
>OOCW01001355.1_pt1 | contig 17602 bp, 20 predicted proteins | sample 1671201 | NCBI WGS metagenome assembly OOCW01 (sample SAMN06348132, study PRJEB24527) | human gut metagenome | biome: human gut; feature: ankylosing spondylitis patient; material: feces | host: Homo sapiens | place: China | collected 2015-10
AATTAATCATTATCAATTAAAAAAAAGCCTATCGCTTTAAGCGACGGGCTTTTTTTATTTTGCCAATACCTTTAAGATTTCCATAGCGTGTTCTTTTCGTTCAGAGTTAATAATGATGGTAAGGATATTATCCTTGGAAGGAAAGTCAATCTTTTTAAGTAAATTTAAAGAATCTATTTTAATACCATATATACCTTCACTACCATTTGAATCAGAAGCTTTAACAAGCATTTCTTCTGGAATACTTAAATCTTCAAAACCATCTAAGGTAGAGATATCTTCAAACATATCTTGTGATACTTGTGCATTGAAATAATCTTCATTAACAATGGCAAGATCAACTTCTTTAGCGGCAATTTTTATAGCTATTTCTTCGGCAGGTGTTAAGCTATATCCAGAATTTGAGTCACTCCAGATAGGATTAATAAGTATTGTTGACTTTTCTGGATTTTCAATAAGAATATCATTAAGTGTATCCCTAAGGGAATATAACTGATTTTGATCTATATAAGAATTATAATAAGTTATGGTACAGTAAGTAGATTTTTTAGTCATCATTGTATGAATGAAAGAAGCTAGTCCTACCATAGAAAGTAATGTAATAATTATATGAATTTTATAATATTCCCATATATAGCTATATTTTTCTTTGGGAGATAAAGCTTTGAATTTTTCTTTAATTGATATTTCTGAATCTAGTAGTGGTTTATTTTCCATATTATCCTCCTATTTACCCTATGTATATGTTTACTTAAATTAAGTTTATAGAAAAAAATTACAAAAATCAATGGGATTTATAAAATTTTTACTTCTTTAATATAATAAAAAATAAAAAAAGATGGTAGGTGAGCGCTTTAAAGAAAAAATCAGTTATGCTATATATTATTATGATACTTGTTATACTACTTTCAATTACTATAGGATATAAAATAATTAACAAGCAAATAAGTATAGATTATCAAGTTAATTATGATATCAATAAAATTGAAAATTTAGATACAGAAAAAGATGGGAAAATATTAAATAATAAAAACTTGAAAATTATAAGTTACAATATTCATAGAGCTAAAAATTCAGATAACCAGAACAGATTAAATGATATTATAATTTTTCTTAATGAACAAAATGCAGATATAGTATGTTTACAAGAAGTAACAAGTAGCCAACACAATACAATTAGAGAAATGACAAAGACTAGTGGAAAATTTGTAGCAAATGCTAAAAGAGCAATTATATCAGATGGACTAGCAACATATTCTAAATATCCTATAGTTGAAAGTAATCATGTGTTACTAACTAGCAAAAAGGAACAGCGAGGTTTCTTACACACATCATATAAAATAGAAGGTAAATTAATAAATATAATCAATGTACATTTAGGATTAGACAAGTCAGAAAGAGCAATTCAAATATCAGAAATAGTATCCTATATAGATAGTTTAAAAGGTGAAACTATATTAGTTGGAGATTTTAATGAAAAATATATTGAATTAGAAAATTTTACAGATACAGGAAAGTATCATGGATATGAAAATAATCCAACCTTTGAGGCACTAGACACAAGAATAGATTATATATTTATAACTACAGATTCTATATATTCAACAACTTACAATGTTTTAAAAACTGACTTATCAGATCATTATCCGATTATGGCAAATATTAGATATAAGCCAAAATGATAATGCTAAAGTGTAAATCTAATATATTAAGATTTAGAGTATCATCTAGTTAAAAATTATAATTAAATTATGTAAAGTAAAGTCAGAGAATATAATATATTTAATTCTGTATTCTTTGACTTTTAATGATTATTCATAAATTATAAACTATAATAGATATATCTTTATAAGAATAAAAATTAATAAAAAACAAGAAAGAAAATCAAGTTTATTAATAGTATCTGTACTAATTTTAGATTTTACTAAGAAGTTTACAAATTTAGGAACTACATATTTAGATACTAAAAAATATGAAATAAATAGTAGAAATAATATACAAAAAAATGTAGTTTCGGATAATGAAATAGAAAAGCCTAAGTATATGAACAAATTAAATATAATCAATATGTTGTTAAATATAAATGATCGTGAAGATTTTTCATACAAAATATGGTCTACGAAATTTTCTTTAAAAAACTCTCGTTCACTATGATTAGGGATAATCTCTAATAAGTCTTCTTTTTTGACAAAGTTAAATTCATTATGATATATGCAAACTTCTACTAAGTACATAATGAATTCTTCATCAGATAGTATGTTTAAGTCAACTAATTTAGAATCTGGAGTATAAACATACGTTTCAATTATTTTGAATATGTTCATATCCACAACTTCCTTTACTTTGGAGGCTATAACATTATTTATATTATCATTTTCATGTATTTCTACTTTTATATAATAAGTATCATCATATAAAAGTATTTTATCATCTTGATTTTGAATAATGATACCTATATGTTTTTCCTTCATAAAATCCCACCTTTTGCTTACAATGATTTAGACTAAACAATTCATATAATATAAGATATAGTTAAAAATATTTGAAAATTTACTATACTTTTATAAAAATATAAAAAATATTAATTTTATATACAAATAAATTTAGTTTACTATAATCAACATTATGTTAGTTGTAACAATTATTTTTTGTACACGTATTATATTAAAGGTAGATATTAATAAGTTTAATTACAATTTAGTGGTTGAGGGGTATAATGAAATCAAAAAGAAATGATATTAACATAGCAGATGAATGTAAAAGACTAAGAAGTTTCCATGTAATATTACTTCTTAAAGATGGAATAAAACTTGATGGAATCATTCAAGATATAAATGATGAAGGCGTTTTAGTATTAGTTGTGGAGGATGTCTTTAAAAACCCATCTCAAAATACACCTAATAGATAAAATTATATGTATAGAAGATATAAACCTAGATTTTTTCCATTTGCAGCTTTAGCTGCAACTTATATAATGCCATATTCATACTATACTCCATTTTTTCTTTTTTAATATATAAATATTAAATAGGCTATCTCTAAATAGAGATGCCTTTATTTTATATTAGAGATTATTTATCTATATTAATATAGGAATAAGTACAATAAAGTAATGAAAAAATTCGCTTTGCTTGAGCGACGTGTCGGCGAAATATTTCATGTCGCCAACGATATATCCTTGCTACCGCTTTGAGCAACGTGTTGGCTAAGTATTTCGGATACATCCGTTGCTCAAAATAATTATTAGATTATAGATTATCAATAGTTTGGATTTTTTATAATACTTTAGTATTTTAAAAATATAATAGCTAAAAATAACCTTGATATATATGGTACAATAAGAGGATAAATAATATAACGAGGTAATAACTATGGACATAAAGGAAATATTTAAAGACAACGGAATATTAAAAAAGAAAAATAAAAACTATAAAAAAAGAGTATCTCAAATAAAAGCAGCAATATTACTTGAAAAAGCTATAAAAGATAAAAAACACTTTATATTAGAAGGGCCATGTGGCTTTGGTAAATCTATATCTTACTTAATACCTAGTATAAAGAATTTAATAGAAACTAACTATGATGGAAGAATAGTTTTAGTTACTTCAAATATATCTCTTCAAGAACAGTTATATAACAAGGATTTGCCTTTTGTATTAGATGTTTTTGATGAACTATATCCAAATAAGAAAGTTTCAAATAATATAAAACCAGCAGTATTAAAAGGAATTGGTAACTTTTTATGCATGGATAAGCTAGAAGATGAAGACTTTTTTGCAAAACAAACATTAACTAATAAAAATGAAATGGATAGATTATGGAGTTATTATCAAAAAACAGAAGATGGAGATTTAACTAAAAGTGACTTTTTATTAAGTAATGAAATGAGAAAACTAACTACAGTAGATAGTGTAGAGTGTAAGTCAAATTTTTGTCCATACAAAGATAAATGCTTTTATACTTTACACAGAAAAAAAGCACAACAAGCAAAAGTTGTAGTTACAAATTATCATATGTTATTTAGTTGTATGAATGCTAATAGTTCAGTGTTTAATGATGCATCACTTATAGTTTTTGATGAAGCTCATGAAGCAGAAGACATACTTAGAGAGTTTAATGCAAGTCAAGTAAGTATAGGTACTGTAGAGTATATAGAAAAAAAGATAAAAGAAATAGAAAATAAACTAGGTCGTAAAAATGAAATACTAGGACTTGAAAATACAGAAAAATTATCAAACTATGCTAAGGAGTTTTTCAAAGGTATAGAAGAAAGATATGAAAAAACTATATACCTAAGAGCTAAAATAATAGATAGTCAAAAAGATTTACCAGATAATGAAAATCTAGTGTTTATGTTAAATGACACTATTAGAAGACTGAAAAAAGTAAAACTTAATGTAGAACAAGTTTTAGATATAGAAGGACAAAACCAAAATAATGAGGATGCACCAAAAGACGATGGTGGAAATGATGATTTTAAATCAGCTTTAGTAGTAACAAAAACTCTTATAACAACTATAGAAAATATGGTGGAAATGATATATAGAGTAGATGATATACTACAAGATAAAAATATAGTAATGTGGGTTGAAATAGAAAAAGGTGTGGTAGTACTGGGTAAAAAAAGTATAGATGTATCACAAACTTTTAAAAGATACTTTTTAGAAAAAGAAGAAGATGGAGTTGAGAAGACTTGTATATTAACTTCAGCTACTATAAGTGTTGATGGTAATTTTGAATACTTAAAAAACAACTTAGGATTTAATTTAATAGACAAAGATAAAGTAGTAGAGTTTATGGGTAAATCACCCTTTGACTTAACAAATCAAGAACTATGGTATCTTCCAAAGGATGCAGTGCCAGGAAATGATGAAAACTTTGAAGCCACTATGACTAATCAAATAGAAAAAATAATAAAGGCTACAGATGGAGGAGTGCTTTGTTTATTTACTTCTAATAGAAATTTAAGTTTATGTAAAAGAGAGTTACTTAAAAAAAATATAGGTCATAAAATTTATGCACAAGGGGATATGGGAAGAAATAAGCTTACAGAATTATTTAAAGAAGATTATCATAGCACATTACTTGCTACTAAATCATTTTTTACAGGAATAGATATACCAGGGCAATCACTTAGATGTATAGTTATAGATAAATTGCCTTTTACATCACCAGGAGATCCAGTTAATCAAAAGTTAAAAATGAGACCAAACTATTTTGCTAGGTTCATGCTTCCACAAATGATAATAACATTAAAACAGGCAGTGGGTAGGGGAGTAAGAAGTGTTGATGATAAGTGTGTAATATGTATTTTAGATGAAAGATTATCAACTGCTACTTATAAGAATAAAGTACTTAGTAGCTTTAAGTACAAAAAAACTGCAACAAGAAGTTTAGATAGAGTTAAAAGCTTTATAGAAAATAATAAATAATATCTATAACAGATTTTGAAATGTTTCGCATACACGTTGCTTAAGCGAAGTGAATTTTTATAGCTAAGGTTTAATATAAATAAAATTAGGGGGGAGGGAATAGTTATGATTAAATTAATTGCATCAGATTTGGATGGAACATTACTAGATAATAATGGAAATATTCCAAAAGAGTTTGGAAATATTATAGAAGTACTAAATTTAAAAAATATTAAATTTGCAATTGCAAGTGGTAGAAATTATAGAGAAGCAGTACATAGATTTGAGAAATATAAAAATGATATAATATTTATTTGTGATAATGGTTCAAGTGTTTATTATAGAGATGAATGTATTTATTGTAATACTTTAGATAAAGATACAATAGATAAGCTTATAAGTATAGGTAGAAATATTTCAAATTCTTATGTAACTTTATCTGGAGATAAAGGTTTTTATATAGAGGATGAAAGTATTGCAAATCAGATTAGAGATATATGTTTAAATAAAGATAGCGTAATTGATGTAGATAATTTAAATAATGTTAAAGACTTAATATTTAAGGTAAATATATATGATTTAGTTAATACAGAAACTAACAGCTATAAAGAGTTTGCTAAATTTAACTTACCAGGTATAATAGTAAGACCATCTGGAGTTAATTGGTTAGATATATATAGTAGTAATGCTAACAAAGGAACTGCAATAGATATAATTCAAAAGAAATTTAATATTAGTAAAAAAGAAACTATGGTATTTGGGGATTACTTAAATGACTTAGAAATGATGGAAAATGCATACTATAGCTATGCTATGAAAAATGGTCATGAAAAAATTAAAGAAGTTTCAAATTTTGAAACAGATTTTACTAATAATGAAAATGGAGTAATTGAAACTATTAAAAAATATGTTTTAAAAAATGAATATGCAACAATAGATTAAATACAAATACACCTCAAGGCAAAATAGCTATTAAGAGGTGTATTTATATTATTTATTATACATAAAAAAACTCTTAGTATAAACTAAGAGTCTTTACTGGCGGGAATAACAGGACTCGAACCTGTGACCCATTGATTAACAGTCAATTGCTCTACCAACTGAGCCATATTCCCATATATGGCGGAGAGGGTGGGATTCGAACCCACGGTGCGTTTCCGCATCACTGGTTTTCAAGACCAGCTCCTTAAACCACTCGGACACCTCTCCGTTACAAATATTATTTTATTAAATTTATTAAATTTCGTCAATAGTTTTTTTGAAAAAATTTACAAATTATAAATTTAAAGATATGTTGGTTAATTTAGCAACTAAATAACTTGTATAACTATAAATATTATTAGAAATAGCGATATTTTAAATATCGCTATTTTACTATAGTAACAACTTCATTCATAGGTTGTCTTAACTTAGGTTTTGCTTTATTAACTCTATATCCAAAAGCACATCCTATAGTTACTTGGAATTTATCTGTATCTATTAAACCTCTATCTAAAAGTATTTTTTCAACAGCTTTCTTATCCATACCACCTATTGTACAAGAATCTATATTTAACATAGCTGCACTTAACATCATACTTGATAGAGCAATGTAAGTTTGCTCATTAGCATAAGCTTGCATATTTCTATCATCACCTACAATATCTTCTGTAATTTTAATAAACTCTTTCATTTTAGATGCTGCATCTTCTGGAAGGTGTTGTACATCTTTTAATAAATGTTCTATGTAAGTTGAATTTGATCTTATTTCCTTTGGAGTTCTAGTTAAAAATATTACAAAATTACTACAAGTAGGTATTTGCTTTGTTCCACCGAAACATACTTTTCCTAATTCATCCTTTAATTCTTGATTTTCTATAACAATAAAGTGCCAAGGTTCTATACCTACAGAACTAGGAGCTAATCTACCACCTTCAATTATAACTTCTAAGTCTTCGGAACTTATTTTTTTAGTTGAATCAAACTCTTTACATGCATGTCTAAAGTTTAATATATCCAGTACTTCGTTTCTATTCATAATTATTACTCCTTTAATAATACTAATTTTAAATTTTAGGTTAATCGTTTTGAGCAACGGATATATCTAAAGTGTTTCGCCAACACGTTGTTCAAAGTGGGAAAGAAGATATATCGTTGGCGAAATAAAAATTAGCGCCACACGTGGCTTAAAGTAATTCGCCGACACGTCGCTCAAGCGAAGTGAATTTTTTTATGATTAATTGAAAATATATTATTATATCCTTATAATTATATCCATAACTTAGAAAAATATTTATTGTAATTTCTTGATAATTATAAAATAATTTAATGTTAAAAGGAAATTACTTAAGTGTTGTTTAAATATAATATAAAAATAAGTAAAAGGAGAAGAAATAATGACAATTAAAGAAATTATGACTAGCAATAAACCATATATATCTAAATATGGAAAAATGGATGAATCATTAAAAACAAAAGCAAAAAATTTATTATGGGAATTTAATAACTCAAGACCAGATGATAATAAAAGACGTAGTGAGATTTTACAAGAATTATTAGGAACTTGTAGTAAATTGACTTTTATTGAGCCAGTGTTTAAATGTGATTATGGATTTAATATTCATACCGAGGGTTTAGTTTTTATAAATTATAACTGTGTTATGCTTGATACATCGCCAATACATATAGGTGAGAATGCTTTTATAGGACCTGGAACTTGTTTAACTTGTGCAGGTCATGCCATTGATGCAAAAGAACGTGGTATGGGTGTTGGAACTTCTAAGCCAATTACATTGGAAAAAGATGTATGGATAGGTGCAAACTGCACTGTTTGTGGAGGTGTAACAATAGGTCAAGGTAGTGTTATAGGAGCAGGGAGTGTAGTTACAAAAGATATTCCACCAGGTGTTATAGCTGTTGGTAATCCTTGCAAAGTTTTAAGACCTATTACTGAAGAGGATAGGATTTTGTTAAAAGATAATAATTAATGCAGGTGTATTTTTAATAAAAAGGTAGTTACTTTTGCTAATTAAAAAAAGCTTATGTAGCTATCTTTTTATTTTAATTATTGGATATGCTTAAAAACTTTGTGATTTATTGTGATAATACAACAAAGCCTACAATTGTTATATATTGCGTGGTAACATGTTTAGCATTTAATTCTAATAGCGTATAATAAAGCTAGTCTATCTATAAACGTGGAATATATTGACAATATCGATACACGATGTTAATATTTAATTACAAATATCGTGTATCGATATTGTCTAATATGATGGTAATTTTAGAATATAAAATTAGGAGTGTTAAAATGGCGAGAAAGCAATTTCAGACCTTGTCAGAACCGATGTATTATATATTATTAGCCTTAACAAGTGAATGTTGTGGCGTAGATATTATGAAAAAAGTTGAAGAAATATCAAAAGGAAGAATATCTGTAGGGCCAGGAACACTATACACATTACTTGGGAAATTTGAAAGTTCTGATTTGATAAGAGAAACAGAAGTTCAGGGAAGAAAAAGAAGTTACATAATAACAAAACAGGGATATGAAGCACTAAATCAAGAATATATACGACTTAAATCCATGGTGAATGAAGGTGCAGAATATATAGGGGGGCATTATGAGGATAAGTAAAAGCAAATTTGTTAAATTAATATCAATTAAAGAGCATGAGTGCAAAGCATTGGAGGAGTATTTAGAAGAAAAAGCATTGGAAGGGTGGATGCTAGAGGATATAATATGTGGATTTTTAATATTTAAAAAGAATAAGCCACAAAAATGTAAGTTTGCAGTAGATATATTTACAGATAATAATAAGGATGAATATATAGAATATTGTGAAGCTGGAGGATGGAAGTATTTATTTCAGCATGATAAATTTTTAATTTTTTATACTGAGGATAAAATTATAACACCTATACAAACTGATGAAGAAATAGTATTGAAAAAAGTGAGAAAATCTATTTTGAGAAGTTTACTATACAATATTTTTCTCATAGGATTAATGATATCTAATTTATTTACAGGTGAAAAAAATGGTTATGGTTTTTTTAGTGAAATATCAGATAATGGAGCTTTACTTGTAATGGCTTCACTAATTATAATCATTATAGGTGCTGTAATTGATACAGTTAAAGATGGATTATGGTATTTTAAATCTAATAGAGCTTTTAAGCTCAATGAAAATATAAATTATCCGAGTTTAAAATCACTAAAAGTAAAAAATGTTTGTTTTTCCATGTATATGTGTATTTTAGGTTTGATGATTATTAATTTATTTGGAGATATAGGTAGTAATAAAGGTCATATATTTTTAGCTGTTTTCGTAGTTATGTGTGCTGTTTGTATAAGTAGAATTATAAATATACTACTTAAAAAGTATAAAAAAGCAAGTAAAGTACTAGCTGTTCTTATTTGTGTTGTTGCAATATTTATATCTACTAATATTATAGTATCAGGAAGAGACATGATTAATTATGTAAGAAATGAGAGTCAAACACCTATAATGAGTATAAGTGATTTTATAGATATGAAGACCAAAACAGAATATTTATATTTTGATAGTTCTAAGTCTTTTTTAGCAAGTTCTTATACTTATTCTTATGAAGGATATTATTCTGGTACAGAAGCTGTAGATAAGGTGGGAAGTGAAGTATATTTTGATTATGAAATATGTAAAAGTAAATATAAGTGGATAATTGATAAAACTTTTGAAACCTATTTAAAGAGGTACAAGCACTTTGAATATGAGGAAGTTCAAGATGATAATTGGGGTGCTTTAACTGTATACAAATCAGATAAATTGAATGGTGGATATTTACTTAAATATAAAGATAGAGTAATTTCAGTTACTGGAAGTATAGATTTCAGTAAGAAAAATATAAAGCTTATAAAAGAAAAATGTATTAATTGGTAATGAATAGGTGATGTATTTTTAACTTTTGAACTTGGAGTGACTATAAATTAAATTATAATTTATAAAATAAATTTGATGAACAATTTTAATATATTACGAAGAATTTATAACAAATTAGAAAATAACCATACCTTATAATTCAAGGCATTGAAAGTACTAAGGTATGGTTATTTTTATGATATTATTATAAAGTAAGCTAATATAGCCTAATTATTAGAATAAATAAGTGATAATATTTTTATAAATATCATAATTATTTTATGAAATTTGTTTATAGTTAAAATCTAAGGGTATATATTTAATATAATAAAGATAGAGATAAGTTAGATATTTAAAAGGAGAAATAAATATGTTAAATCAAAAGACAATAGATATAATAAAAAGTACAGTTCCAGTATTAAGAGAACATGGAGTAGAAATAACAACAACTTTCTATAAGAGAATGTTTGAAAATAATCCTGAAGTAAAAGCTATGTTTAATATGGCTAAGCAAGAATCTGGAGAACAACCAAAGGCATTAGCAATGGCTGTATTAGCAGCTGCACAAAATATAGATAACTTAGAAGCAATATTACCAGCTGTACAAAAGATGTGCAAAGCTCACGTTAATGCAAATGTAAAACCAGAACACTACCCAATAGTAGGTGAAAATTTATTAGCAGCTATAAAAGAAGTATTAAAAGATGCTGCAACAGAAGAAGTATTAAATGCATGGGCAGAAGCTTACGAAGTTATAGCTAAAGTATTTATACAAATAGAAAAAGATATGTATATAGACCAAATATGTGTAGATAACCAAATACATCAAAGAATGTAATAGATTAAAAGGCCCCTTTATAAAAAGGAGCCTTTATTAATGTATTTACTATTTATCAGAAAATTATCTAATAGAGTTTATACTAAAATAAATATCTTTATAACTATATTATATTTAATGAAGTTACAAAGGTATTATACTAATTATATATCTTCATTTTGAAGGTAATATAAGCTATAGAAATAACCTTTAAGGCTAATTAAATAATCAAAAGAGCCTTTCTCAATAACCATACCATCCTTCATAACTATAATTTCATCATAATTAAGTAAAATATTTTTTATAAGCTTGTGTGTAACAACTATTAATGTTAAATCATTTATAGAAAGCAGAGAACTTTCTAAATTATAAGCTGTTTCATTATCAAGGGCTGATGTAGACTCATCTAAAATTAATATTTTAGTATTATTTATAAGAGAACGAGCTATAGCTATTCTTTGCTTTTCTCCACCTGATAATTTGTTTCCATTTTCACCTACTAAAGAATTAATACCATTAGGAAGTCTTGATATTAAATTAGAAAGACCAGATCTATCACATATATTTAAAACTTCTTCATCACTATAGTTTGCAAATAACTTTATATTTTCTTTAATAGAATCATCAAACATAAACACATTTTGTTGAATCATAGACATATTTTTATATAAATCATTACTAAATATTTTATGAATATCTTTATTATCAATTAAAATATCACCGTTGTAATCTTTGTAATATCTCATAAGTAATTTTATTAATGTAGATTTACCACAACCACTTTCACCTACAATGGCGTATTTTTTATTTTTCTCAAAGGTTAAATTAATATTATTTAAAGCCTTTCTATCATTAGTATAAGAAAAATCTAAGTTTTTAACTTCTATACTGTTTTCAAATTTAGGTAAAGATACTTCTTCAATATCTTCACAAGAGTCGTAAAGTATTTCATCAATTTTATCAGCTATAAGTGAAACTGATTTTATTTGATTAATTAAAGAAATACTAGTTTTAACAGGACCAACTATATGAGTGCTAAGTTGTATTATAATAATGGCAGTACCAACAGATATTTCTCCTTTATACATAAGGTATCCGCCAAGTATTAAAACTCCTAAGTAAACTGTAACGCTAAAAGATAGCGAAAATCCTTTTATAATAGATTCAAGTATAGAACATTTTTTCTTAGTAGATTCAACAGTATTAGATGAATTTTTAAATATAGTATTAATTTTACTACCAATATTAAATCCTTTTATAACTTCAAATCCTGAAAATAAGTCCTTAGTAACAGAGGTTATTTCCTCTAAATTATGTGAATAGTTATTTTTTTCAACTATTAATTTTTTAGAAAGAGCATTAGGTATTACAAATCCAAGGATACCAAATATAACTATAAATATTACTATTGATGGGCTTATTGAAAATAAAAATAAAAGAGAAATTATAAATGATATAAAAGAAGATATAACTAAGAATATATTGTTTAGTAAGCTATCTTCAATTATTTTTATATCATTATAAAGTATTGATATATACTTTCCACTATTATCTAAAGAAAAGTCCTTCATATCTTTGTTTAATATTTTAGTAAATATATCGCATCTTAAATAATTTACTGTATTTTTTATGTAAGAGGACATAACATATCCATCTATATATTCAGTTACAAATAATAATATTATAAGAAAAATACTAGCTAAAATAATTGGAACAAACTTTTCTGTTTCACCATTTGAAAATATATCAACTATAAATCCCATCATAAAATCAAAGCAGATTACAGATAAAGCTGCTAAAGATATGGTTAATACTCTAGTAAAAAATAGAAGTTTGTATTTAAATAGATACTTCCATAGTTTTTTCATGACTACCTCCACAATTTATATTTATCAAACTACACTAAAGTATATATTATCTATATTTAAAAGTAAATTAATAAAAATTGAAAACCTAATGGTAGATAAAGATACATTTGTAAGCGGTGTAGATATACTTTTGAGAATTTACTTTATCTCAATTCTCAAGTACAAAACTAGTATTAGATAAATGGATTAAATACTGATAACTAATGATAGCAGGGGTGTCTATAAGACAATGTGCAGAAGAAGTAAATCATTATTTAAGATGCAACAAAGTTATATATATAATTGTTGCTTAACTTTTTAGTATTGAATAGTTAAAATAAATATTGTAAAATTATTTGGTGAACAACTGTTAACCAAATGAGAGGATTAAATATGAAAACGAAAGATAAAATTTTAATAGAGGCATTGTCTTTATTTTCTGTATCTGGTTTTAGTGGAGTATCAGTAAGAGATATTGCAAAAGCAGTAGGAATTAGAGAAAGTGCTATATATAAACATTATAAAAATAAGCAACAATTATTTGACACTATCGTTGAAGTGTCAGTGGGTAGAATAGACAGTTTACAAGAAGAACTAATTTCTAAATTTAATCATAATGTAAATACTAAAGAAGTTTTTCCAATAAGCATAATCCAAGAGATATATTGTAATATATTCTTATTTTATCTTACAGATGATATATTATCGAAGTTTCGTAGAATGATGACTATAGAGCATCTTAAAAATCATGAGTTGAATAGAAAATTTAAGGATATGTTTATTGAAAAAACTTTAAGTTATCAAAGCGAAGTATTTAGAAAATTAATAAATGAGGGTAAAGTGAATGGAACTAATCCAGATATAATGGCTATACATTTTTATTCACCTATTTTTATGTTATTTTTCCGTTATGACTCTGAAGATGATAAAATTGATGAAGCATTAAACTTAATAAAAAAACATATACAAGAATTTTTTAGATTATATTTAAAAGAGGAGCTATTATGGAAAGAAAATTAGAAAAATCAGTAAAGCAATGGTTAGGTGTTTTTATAGCTATTGTTAGTTATTATATTATTCATGAAGGAACACACCTTTTATTAGCATTGATACTTGGTGTATTTGAAAAAATACGTTTTGTAGGTATATGGGGAATACAAATAGTTACTACGGAAGGCTCTTTAAATGGTATAAACTTAGCATTATTTAGTGGATTAAGTAGTATAGTAACTATATCAATCGGATATATTTTAGCATTTCATCCATCTATTTATAAAATAAAAAATAAGAATATTTTAATTGCAATTTATTATATAACTTTATGTTTTTTATTACTTGACCCCTTATATATGTCAATATTATCAAAGTTTATTGGTGGTGGAGGAGACTTAAATGGAATTATAACAGGTCTTAAAACTTCAGATATACCATTTAGAATTATATTTGGAATAATTTTAATTATTAATATACTGTTATTTAAAAATAAAGTATGTCCAAAATATAATAGAATTTTTAAAGAAAATTAAAATAATATTAATAAAAATAGGTATACAATATTAATAATAATATGTATATCTATTTTTATTTTGGCTCTGCTAGACAATTGTGTGATTAATTATATAGAGATAGTTTATAATATTGTGAATTAATGATAGAATGTAAGAAAGTACATAATTGTTATAGATTACGAATTGATAGGGGTGGGAGAAATATGAATGATAGAAATTTAAAACTAATTTATATAGCTTTAGGTTCATTGATGCTTATACTTTTACAAAGTGATGTTTTTCAACTAGCTATATCACTTATAAACATATTACCAATACCATATTTAATAGAGACAATATATTGGTTAATGAGAATACTTTCTTTTGTAGGTGTTGTCATATTTATAATTATATCTTTAAAATTAATACTTAATAATATAAAAAAATTATAATGTTAGTATAATACGAGAGGGGATAAAAATGAAAAAAATACTAATTAGCTTAGTTATAACTATACTACTGTTCTTTTTTAATGCGTGGTTTATTATGCCAATAATTTTCAATTTTGGCTATAGTTCAGTAGAATCTTCATATCATTTAGAAACACATTCACTATTGTTGTTATTAATATTTGTAGTTATATTTTGTACATCCTTAATATTAGAGAAATTTGATGAGAATAATGAAAATTAGTAATATATACAATCTTAATATATTACGAACTAATTTATATAAAAATAGCTAGACAATGGAAATTCCAATATGTCTAGCTATTTTATTGCTTACTTATCACACAATTGTCTAATAGAGCCTTTATTTTAATTTATAAAATAATTATCTAACATAGCCTACTTTTCTAAATACATTGATACTACTATAATTCATAAGTTATCAATATTTTTGATGTATTATAAAACCTTAGTAAGTAAAAAATAATAAACACAGAAAAATAACTATAATTTAGATAAATAGGAGGCTATTATGGCTAATAAAAATGTAAACCCAAATGCTAAAAAAGCTTTAGAAGAAATGAAATTAGAAATAGCAAATGAAATAGGTGTTGAAACTAATAATAAATATGGCTCAAATAACACTTCTTATGAAAATGGTCAACTAGGTGGTAGAGTTGGTGGACTTATGAGCAAAAGATTAGTTGAAATGGGGCAACAAGCTTTACTTAAACAGTATAATAGTAAAAAATAATATAAAAAATGTCGAAAAATGTATTGTTAAACTCTAAAATGTGTATATAATTAATAGAACACATTTTTAGGAGGATAACTATGATAAAGAAAATAGGTAAAATAACTATATATGTAAATAATCAAGAAGAAGCTAAAGCGTTTTGGACTGAGAAATTAAACTTTGTAATAAAATTAGAAAGACCAATGGGACCTAATATGACATGGTTAGAAGTAGGTCCAAATGAGTGCGAGTTTACTACATTTATATTATATGATAAGAAGATGATGTTAGCTCAAAAGCCATCAGCAAACGTAGGACATCCAAATGTTATATTAAGTACAGATAACATCGAAGAAAGTTACAATGAACTTAAAGAAAAAGGTGTTGAAGTTTCAGAAATAATGACAATGCCTTATGGAAAGATGTTCTCATTTAAAGACCAAGATGGAAATGATTATTTATTAAGAGAAGATGAATTTTAATAAGTAATTTGCCTATAACTATCAAATTTAAATATTATTAAAAAAAGCCTAGCTATTCACTAATTATAATATAGTGAGTACTAGGCTTTTTTGAGCAAGGATATATCGTTGGCGAAATGAAGTGTTTCGCCGACACGTCGCTCAAGCGAAGCGAATTTTTTATGTATAAAAGTATATTCTTGTTAAAAATAAGTTTGAGAAAATTACACAAAAAATGGTATAATAAACTGTCTAAAAAAGACAATTTCAATAATATAAGGGGGAGGAAATGATACCTAAGTATAGCGTTAAAAGGCCATTTACTGTGGCAGTTGCAGTTGTAATGGTATTTATACTGGGGATAGTGTCTTTTTTTGATATGAAAACAGATTTATTACCTAGTATAGATCTTCCATATGCAATGGTACTTACACAGTATCCAGGAGCAAGTCCTGAAAAAGTAGAAATGTCGGTTACAAAACCTATTGAACAGGTTGTATCTACGGTAAGTGGAGTTAAGAATGTATCATCAACATCTAGTGAGAATGCTAGTATGGTTATGATAGAATTTGACCAAAACGTAAACATGGATTCAGCAATACTTGATGTAAATAGCCAACTAGATTTAATAAAATCAAGTTTTGAAGATGGAGTTGGTTCAAGTTCAGTTATGAAATTAAACCCAGATTCAATGCCTGTTATGATGTTAAGTGTTGATGTTAAAGGAATGGATATAAAAGAGTTATCAAATTACGTTAGTGAAAATGTAGTTCCAAAACTTGAAAGAACAAATGGAGTAGGATCAGTTAGTGTAACTGGACTTTTAGAAGAAAAAATTCAAATTAATTTAGATAACGATAAGATTAGTTCTGTAAATAAAAAAGTAAAATCAAAAATTGATAATGAAATGGCAGAACAAGAAAAGAAATTAAAAGATTCTCAAAATCAAATAGCAAATGGAAAAAGTCAATTAGAGGAGCAATCAAAAATTCAAAAAGAAAATTTAGTTAATGCTGAAGTTGAACTTCAATCAGCTAAGATTAAATTAGAATTATTAGCATCTCAGTTAACTTCTCAAGGAATGAACAAAGAAACCTTAAATAAAACTATTGAAGAAACTTCAAAATCTCTTAAAGATGCAGAAAGTAAATTAAATGACCTTCAAAATGAATTAAACAATCCTGCACAAAATAATGAAGAGTACATAATGCAAATACAAGCTAGAATAACTGTATTAAATACAACTATAGAGAATTTAAAAAAAGGCATTGATACTGCAAAAAAAGGATTAGAAACTTTAAATTCACTAGATGATATAAAAGAACAAGAAAAGCAACTAAAAATAGCTCAAAATAAAGTTAGTGAAGAGTTAAGTAAAGCTTCACTTGAATTATCACAAGGTGAATCTGAGCTTAAAAAGGCTAGTGAGCAGTTAAAAGCTGCAAAAGAACAGGCTTATGAGGCATCTGATATGACAAATAAAATAACTCCAGAGATGATAAGCAATATAGTAATGG